>Ga0209347_1002333_pt1 | contig 25546 bp, 21 predicted proteins | sample AutmiccommuBRH23_FD_187382 | JGI IMG/M metagenome (GOLD analysis project Ga0209347, IMG submission 187382) | Deep subsurface microbial communities from Mt. Terri, Switzerland - Autotrophic microbial communities BRH/23 (SPAdes) (version 2) | ecosystem: Environmental > Aquatic > Deep subsurface >...
CAGCGATATTGGCCAGGCCGGCAGTGATGGGGCGGCTGGCATCCACGGCCTTGACCGCCTCGATGAGCTTCGCTGAGATTGGGGTCAACTCGGCGGCCGAGGGCCTGTCGGGCGAGGGCGTGTAGTCCTGGGCTGTCGGGTCGTAATAGGGGTCCCGGGAGTAATCGATCTCGTTGCCGATGCTCCAGAGGATGATCGACGGATGATTCTTGTCGCGCTCGACCATGCTCTGGATGTCCTTGATCCCCCACTCCTCGAAATACTCGGCGTATCCGTCGAAACTCGGCTGGGCCACGTTTCGGCCCTGGACCCATTTCTTCTTGGGCTTGGCCCATTCGTCGAAGGCTTCGTCCATCACGAGGAAACCCATTCGGTCGCACATGTCGAGCAGTTCGGGCGACGGGGGATTGTGGCTGGTTCGGATGGCATTGCAGCCCAATTCCTTGATCAGTTGCAGCCTGCGCTCCAGGGCCCTGTCGGGGACGGCGGCGCCGAGGCATCCCGCGTCGTGATGAATGCAGACGCCCTTGATCAGGGTCTTGACCCCGTTGAAGAAGAAGCCTCTGTCCGGGTCAAAGGAGAAGAAGCGAACGCCGAGCGGCGATCTGTACTCGTCAACCACCTTACCGGCCACCTTCAACCGGCTCACAACGGAGTACAGATACGGCGCCTCGGGCGACCACAGCTTGGGACCGGTGATTGTGGCGGTCTGCTCGAAGCGGTATTCCTGGCCGGGATCGATCGCGCGCGCACTCTCGGCCGAGGCAACCGCCTTGCCCTCGCCGTCCTCCACAGTCGTCACTAACAGGACTTCGCTGGCTCGTGCGCCCTCGTTCTTCACGCGCGTTTTGACGTCAACCGTGGCGGACTGCGGCGACACTTCCGGCGTGGTCACATGGGTTCCCCAAGGGGCGACGTGTACCTCGCCGATGCATGTCAGCCACACGTGCCGGTAGATTCCCGAGCCGGTGTACCAGCGAGAATCGGCGAACTTGGAGTGGTCCACTCGAACGGCCAGCACATTCGCTTTTTCGCCGCGGAGAAGATGCGGCGTGAGATCGTACTCGAAACTGATGTAACCATTGGGCCGTTTGCCCAGGTACTGGCCGTTGATCCAGACCTCGCTGTTCATGTACACGCCGTCGAAGCGGATGGCGACGCGTTGCCCGCCGGCCGACGCGGGCAACCGAAATGACTTGCGATACCAGCCGATGCCGCCGGGGAGGTATCCGGTTCCACTGGCGTACTGGGCGTCGAAGGGCAACTCAATGCTCCAGTCGTGCGGCAGGTCGAGAGCGCGCCATGCGCCGTCCTGGAAGCCGGGTTCCTGGGCGCCCGAGGCATCGCCGAGATGGAATCTCCATCCCTCGTCGAAGAGACGGGTCACGCGCGGCGAGGCGGGTACACTGCCCTGAGATTCGGCAGCCATGGTCCCTGTCGTTGCGGTAACGATGATTCCAGAAATGGCAAATGTCAGCAGACTACGATGCATTTCCTGTCCTCCTGAACTCCTGTCCTGGCAGTGCGGTGAGTGCTCACGCGGTTCCTATTCCTGCAACCCGGCAAACGGATCTTTCGCCTCGTCCCACGCGCCGCCCTGCGACAGCACCGGGTAGACGGCGGCGGGAAAACACAGACTCTGATAGATGGTGAACTCGGTCCATTGAATGGACGGCAGGTTGTCGATGAACCGCCGCTCGCGAGCGAGCGTGGTCACCGGCGGAACCGATACGCCCCGCCCGCTGCCGCCCGGCCCGAAAACGAGGATCCCCGGCCGAGGTCCCCAACCCATCTCCTTGGTATAGGCCGACTCCCGGTCGTGCGGATTGTGTACCCGGTTGAAGCCGATGCCGGTGACGTAGCACTTGCCGATGGGGTTCAGACCCTGTGCGTAGTCCATAAGCTGGCTCGCGGCGTCGATGTACTTCTGTTCCTTCGTCAAGGCCCATTGCAGCAGACATGGATAGGCATACTGGCCTTGGGCGACATTGCTGCCCCACCATCGGAGATTCGCGGGCGTGCCGACCGGATAGGCGTTGGCATGGAGGTATTCGATCTCTCGATCCGCGGCTGCCTGGATGGCCGCCTTGAACCGCTCGACGACGTTCGGGTCGGTCGGCCTGGTTTTCTCGGTGATGTATGAGAAGAAGAAGGAGGCCAGCCATCCGTCCCGACCCCGGCCGCCCCGGGCTCCGGCGAACGATTCCGGCGCGCCGTTGTAGGTGTCGGCATACGCACCGGCGCTCTCGGCCAGGTCCTTCACCATCTGGTGAGCCGTCGCGTCCCCTGTCAGCAGATACTTCTGGACCGCATAGTAGAGCTTGTGCGTGGGGCGAATCCGATCTCCGGCGGCCTTGAAAGCCATGTCCGCACGCCTGACCAGTTCTTCCGTGCGTTCGGGCTTGTAAGGCTTGATGATCCGGGCCAGGTGCATGAACATGCCGGAGGCAAACCCCGCCGTCCGCGTGTCGAGCACCTCGGTGCCGAAGAGTTTGGTCTCCTTGTCGTAGGTCGTGAAGGGCGAATACTGGTACGTCTCGGTGCCCCAGGGGATCTCGCCGGAGGGCTTCTGCATGTACTCCCAGAACATCGCGCCCCACTCGGCCTCGTCGATGACATCGGGAATCCGGTTGCCCTTGCCCAGGATATTGTACCGGGCGTCAAACTTGTCGGGGATGTTGAACTGGTCGTCGGAGAAACAGCCGGGGAATGCCTCGTAGGTCGTCAGGAGCGTCGCCGTCACATCCATGTGGTAGGTCCGGCGGTCGGCATCGCCTGCGTCGTGATAGCCGCCGTAGGCGGTGAAGTTGGGCTCGTTTCCCTCGACTCTCAGACGGGCCTCCCCAATGGGGGCATTGGTGTCATAGACCGTGGTGTGACATGGCTTGGTCTTGATGTTCCACGCGTAGGGCTCCACAATCGGGCACCCGCACCGCTGATGATATAACGAGCGGAATGAGACATGGGCCAGGCGACGGGAAAAATCGCCGCCCACCCCAAACGGATAGGAGCAGCCGTAGCCTTTCACGACGATCTTGTAGGGCCCGCCCTCGGGGACGGCCGACAGGTCGATCCGGTACACGAAATCGCCCGACGAGGCATCCTGCCCGATCTCCCGAAGCGTTCCCTGTGCCACGGTTTCGCCGTCCGATACTCGTAGAACCCTGTACGCCGGAAGCTCCCCGCTGATCTGCTTGCTGCCGCCGTCGCCGAGCCAGATGGCGAAATTGGCGTAGCGGACCTTCGACAGGGCACAGTAGGCGTTCTGATTGGTCTTGATCGACTCGCAGAATGTCCTGCTGTCGTCAAACGCGAACGTTGTGTCACCGTGCGGCGTCTGGAGCGTGTAGCTCGTCCCACTGACCAGCGGCGGCACCTGCAAGTAGATGTGGTGATCGCAGGCGTCCGCCTCGGTCACGAACTTGTGGATGGCCGTCACGGGCCGGCCGTTGAGTTTCCAGACCGATACGTCACCGGTGTTGACTTCATCCGCCTGAATGATACCACTCTTGAAACAGGCGACCAGAACGTCGTTCGAGGCCGTGCGGATCTCCTTCAGGGAAAGCGCCGCGTTGGCCGACAGAGAACAGCATAGCAGGCCGACAAGCACCGACACACATCTCATGGCACATCTCCAATTGTCAGGGTCATCTCGTTGGTTCCGGCTAACTCGATATATCCAGGGCTCGTTTGTCCCGATCCATGTCCAACCTGTACTGATCTATTTGCCTGTTTCCATCCTATCACCGTCAAGGACGCTGAAACAGGACATGAAGAATGCAGGAAAGAGAAAAATGGTTCTCTGAACTGATTTGTGGGTGGAGGACTTCAGCGAATCTTACCTCGGCAAAACCGCTCGGGGCCCCAGAGGCCCAAATTACCCCCCCCGGGTTGCCCTCATTTGGGCTCATCCGGCTTTAGCATTCTTGGAGATGGGGCAACGACCGGCCCGCGGGGACGCCGTCCCCGGACCCCTGGGATTTTCCGCTCTGTGCCAGAAACATGATGAGCAGAGCCGATCCGTGTTCCACGAAGACCGACACCACCGGCCCGGCTGCCCTCCCACCTGGCGTTTGCTGTGGCTGGTCTCTTTCCGCGGACCCCGGTCGCGGGTATACTCCATGCGCCGTCGCGGAGGACAGGTCGGGACCCCAAGCGCGATTCTCTCGGCGCGAAGCGCCGCTGCGCGTCGGGGCGTCTGGGAACCCGCTCTGCCGGCAAGCATCCCGAGCGCCGCCACGGTCCAGGGACATGGGCGACGTTGCCTTTGTGGGACGTCGCCTTCCCCGCTGCCATGTTTCTGGCACAAAGCGATAAATCCCAGGGGTTTGGGGACGGCGTCCCCAAGAGGCACGCAAGTATACCAAAGCCCGATGAGCCCTGATTTGCGCCTCTGCCGAGTCGGTTCTGGCGAGAGGATGGCGGATGAAGGCATTGAGTTCAAAGTGCGAGCATGGCCCAGGCGTCGATCGTGCTTTCCAGGAAGTGGTTTACGTCGCATGGGGTCCGGCGGCACCCACGAATCTTCTCAACGAGGCATATAACCTTTACATCCGATCTTGCGTTTGCGTTTTCCACAGGGGAAGCTGTTCCTTGCTCTGGGGCTTGACTCCGCCCTGCTCGGCTGGATTCCCGGTCTTGTTCGTCAGGACTCATCGTGCGGAGAGCCCGTCAAACCCAGATGCCGTTGTCACCGGCCGCACTGACACCGGGGACGGTGAAAGGAGGAACACCGGACACACCATCCGGCGAAAGGACGGTGCCTGTACCGGTAGTGGTAGAGACTGGGACGGCTCCGGTGATCCAATGACTTGCTGACCGACCTTTTGCATGTCTGCGGCAGCTATCGCCTTGTGCGCCTGCCGAGGCGAACACCATGTTGACTATCATGCGCTCACCTTCAACCCGGGCCAGGATACAGAGCCGTCCCTTGCCGCTCGATCTCTGCCGGCATGAGGCCAGACAGCAGCGCCCCCGCAAGCTCGCGCTGCTCGCTCATGGACACCAATCCGAATCCTCACGCCGTGGAGCGCTGCTGCCGTATACGGCATCGCTTGCGGGTCCGTTACCATACTCCAAGGGATTCACGCCCGGCCCAGGAGCGTGGCGGAATTCCCCCGTTACTGTGCCTGAGTCACTTGCTGGTTCACGAAGGACTGAAGATTCTTGAATGCCTGCTCGGCATCCTGAATCGCCGTGTCGGCGGCCATCTTGGCGTCGTTCACCTGAGGCCCCGTCGCGGCTCGCATCTTCTCAACAGCCGCCCTGGCGTCGGCGATCTCCTGCTGGACCTGCTTGCTGAGTTCCTGCATCTTCTGCTGCCCCTGCCCTTCCTGGGTGCCGGCCTGCTGCTGCCAGGCAGTCAGCTTCTGCTCCATGTTGCTCAGGATCTTCTCGGCTCCCTCGACGTATGCGGCCTTCTGCTGAGCAGTCGCCTGCGTTCCCGTCCCGGCCGCACCGCCTGGGGTCGTTTCTGTTCCTGCGGTCCCGGCCGTGCCGCCCTGGCCTTCCGGAACGGGCTGGACGGTTCCTTCGCCTGCGGGCGCCTGGCTGGTGGCCGTATCACCCTGATCCGTAGTCGTCGCAACCTCTTCATCTTCGCCACACCCTACCAGACACAAGGCAATCGCCCCAATCAGCAACATCAATGCCATTTTCCTCTTCATCGGTAGTTCTCCTAACCTATTGGCCCGCGGGCCTGTCCATCGATTCTGGTTCCGGCGTCTTCCACAGTTCCATGAATATACGTCGTCAACGCCGGACGCCGCGAGCAGCGTCAAAGACAAAGAACCCTGCTCTCAACCACAATGGAGTCCGTACGTCGAACTGCGAATCCGTCCGATCACATCGGTCAATCCACGGCTCGCTGTATCCCTTCGCCGGTCTGCTCGATATCCTCGCCGGCCCCTTCCATGGTATTGCAGCCTGTCAACACCGAGCCGCACAGACACATGACCAACAGCCACAGAACGATCATCTTCTTGAATCTGTTCATATCTATTCTCCCAGTCGTCTCAGCCACCGTCGATGCAGATCCACGATTGATCCGCTCAACGGCACGTTATGGTCACTCTTACCGGGAATCCAGAGATGCAGTCAGTGGGGTTTTGCTCAAATGACGGTCGTGGAAGCCTCAAATCCCCGCGTCCGGCTCATGGAAGCTGCCGCGAAAAATGCCGGCCTCAGTCTGTCGATCCGTTCTCCTTCTTCAGGGGAGTCGTCCACAGATAGATCGTGTGGCCGTAGCTCACCCCGTCATCCCCCGGCACGTCGATGACCTGATCCGGCTTGACTCCCCTCATGTCGAAATCGTGCGAGACGATCCGCGAGCCCGGCTTGAGCTTGTCCAACTGCGGGATCAGCTTCACGTTCAGGCTCGGCAGCAGGTACAGCGTAACCACGTTGGCATTGCTGAGGTCCAGCGTAAAGATATCCTTCTGCTCGACGGTCACCAGATGGCCGACTCCGTTTTTCTCCACGTTTTCCAGCGATTCCTTGATCCGCTTGGGATCGATGTCGTAGCCGAAGGCCTTGCAGCCGTAGACCTTGGCGGCCGTCACGGGGATGCGGGCGTCGCCGCAACCCAGGTCGTAGACCACGTCATCCTTGCTGACCTTGGCCAGCTCCAGCATCTTCTCGACGACGTTTTGAGGCGTCGGCACGTAGATGACGTCGGGTTTGCGAGCATCCGCGGGCAGTTCCTTCTTCAGCGGGGTTGTCCACAGATAGATCGTGTGGTCCATGCTCGACTCGTCGTCCCCCTCGATCTTGATCACCTGGTCCGGGATGACCCCCTTCATATCGAAATCGTGCGAAACGATTCGCGAGCCCGGCTTGAGCTTGTCCAATTGGGGAATCAGCTTCACGTTCAGGCTCGGCAGCAGGTACAGCGTGACCACGTTGGCATCGCTGAGGTCCAGCTTGAAGATGTCCTTCTGCTGGATTGTCACCAGCTTGCCGACGCCATTGTTCTCGACGTTCTCCATCGACTCCTGGATCCGCTTGGGATCGATGTCGAAGCCGAAGGCCTTGCAGCCGTACTTCTTGGCGGCCATCACGGGAATGCGGGCATCGCCGCAGCCCAGATCGTAAACCACGTCCTTCTTGGTGACCCTGGCCAGCTCCAGCATCTTCTCGACGACCTTCGGAGGCGTGGGCACATAAATGACATCCGGCTTGCGTGCCTCCGCGGACTGCTCCTTCTTCAGCGGGGTCGTCCACAGATAGATCCTGTGGCTGCGGCCCGACTCCCCATCCCCCTCCACGGTGACAACCTGATCCGGGATGGCCCCCTTCATGTCAAAATCGTGCGAAACGATTCGCGAGCCGGGCTTGAGTTTCTCCAACTGCGGAATCAGCTTCACATTCAGCGTCGGCAGCAGGTAGAGCGTGACCACGTTGGCATTGCTGAGGTCCAGCGCGAAGATGTCCTTCTGCTGGATCGTCACCAGATTGCCGACACCGTTGTTCTCCACGTTCTCGAGCGATTCCTGGATGCGCTCGGGGTCAATATCGAAGCCAAAGGCCTTGCAGCCGTACTTCTTGGCGGCCGTCACCGGAATGCGACCGTCGCCGCAGCCCAGGTCGTAGACCACGTCGGTCTTCGTCACCTTGGCCAGTTCCAGCATCTTCTCAACGACATTCTGAGGCGTAGGTACGTAGATGACATCCGGCTCGCGCGACGGCTCCGCGGCCCAAACCGGCGAGATCAAGCCCATCAACACAGCAGCGACACAGACGAACGATGCTTTCCTCATCATGATCGACCCCTCTCAAACAAACGGACTCACATCCCGCACCGACGCGGACATCACAGGTACACGACGCGCGGGTCCGATAGTTTATTGCATGAACGACTGGAAGTGAATACCCATAGCAGAATTCACTACGCATCGTTTGCAGTCGTCCGAACGCGGTGTATAATCCCGCCCGGCGGATCTTTCTGAGTCAAATGGAGATGGCAGATGAGCGAAGCAGGTGCAACGAAGCGGCGGTGGGTCTTCCGGGCGGCCTTGGTATTGCTGGTCGCAGGGATCGCATGTGGCGTTCTCAAGATCGTGCTGTTTCCGATGGGCAAGCCCTCGATTTCGGTCGACTATGCCGCCACGTACAATGAGCAAGTGCGCCCGGCAAACTATGATCCCAATGGCGACGCCGCCCCCGACTACAGAGAGGCTCTCCGCCGGCTGCCCACGGTACCGGACGGCATCAGCATCATCGGACACCTGTGGGAGTACGACCCCACGAGCGTGGAGTACAGAATGCTGGAATCATGGCTTGCCTCGTGCGAGGAAGCCATTGGCCTGTTGCACAAGGCCGCCGCAAAACCGTGCTTCTGGGGCAGGGTCTCTTCGAGCGATCCCAATCTGCCGCTTCTTCTTGAGGGCTTCGACTTTGGCAAGTTTGGCCACGCCTCACAGTGTTTGCGGTACAGGGCCGAGTATCTGGGGGCCCACGGCAACCCGGCGGAGGCGTTCCGCGGCATCATGACCGGCTTTCGCATGGCCGGCCAACTGAAGAACGCGGGCCGGCAGTGCCTCAGCATTGGGCAATTCGTGGAGATTGTCACACACATAGCGGCGTTCGATCTGCTCACCCGTACAAATGTCGAGGCAACGCTTCTCGGCGATGTTCAGGGGCAACTTGAAGAAATCCTTGCCGCCGGGACTGTGCCGTCTTTCCTCAGCGACGGGATCGTCCTGCGTGATATCGTCCAGCGGGCGTTCACCGATGACGGCAAGGGCCACGGGCATGTGCTCGTTCAGACGATCCACGACCACTTCAAGGCGCGCAAGACCCCCAAGAGCGAGTTGGGGGCCAATTTCGCCTACTTGAGACACTTCTGGCTCGCGTGGAACCATCCGAGTCGGCGCGAGACGATCCAGACGGTGGACCGGCTCACAGAAGCCGCAAGCCAACTCATCCAACAAACGCCCTGGGAACTCCACGCCAAAGGGGGCAATCCCATCGAGCGGCTTCGCGAAATCCGTGGTCAGAACGCGTTTCTGGGCATCACGGCAGCGGAGGCAACGCTGGCCTGGCCGATCCAGTCGTACCACAGGAATCTTGCATCGACCGAGGCCTTGATCGCCACCATGGGCATCCTGCGATTCCATCAGGACAAAGGCGCCTGGCCCGCGAACCTGGAGGAGCTCGCCGCCGCCGGGTACATCCGGCGGGTCCCCATCGACCCCTACAGCGGCAGACCGCTCGCGTACAGGCCGGCGGAAGACTCCTTCCTCCTGTACAGTTGCGGGGCGGACTTCGATGACGACGGGGGCACGTGGGGCCAGGACGCCAAGGGCGGGGACCAGGTCTTCTGGCCGGTCGGGGCACGCAAGTAACGAAGCGGGACTCGAGTTCAGACCGCTTCGCTCTTGCGTCCGGGGCGGTTCGCGCGTAATCTGGCCGGTTCACGCGGGTGAAGGCGTCATGACAGACGCCGAATCGGTTCGTCAGGCACCCGTAGACAGATTGGCAATAGGTCCCTCAAGAGGCCGCTTTTCACGTTGGAGAGCCCCAAGCGCATCGTCGGGATCGTCGTGAGTTCAGAGGCAATGGATAGCGAACGGCTGTTGTACGACATCAACGAGTTGAACCACCTGTTCCGGGACAGCGCCAGCGTCGAGACGCTGTTGAACAAGGCGGTCGAAATGGTCGCAGAGCGGACCCAGTCCGCCGTCTGCTCGATCTATCTCTATAACCCTGAGAAGCGCGAGCTGACGCTGCGGGCCACCCGGGGCCTGAACCCGGAATCCGTCGGCCGGGTGCGTCTGAAACTCGGCCAGGGACTGACCGGGCTGGCCCTGAAGGAGATGCGGACGATCTGCGAAACCGACGCCAGCCGCAATCCCAACTACCAGTTCTTTCCCGGCACCTTCGAGGAGCGGTACAACGCGTTTCTGGCCGTGCCGATCGCCCGCGGGCTCTCGAAGATGGGCGTCCTGGTCCTCCAGCGAAACGCAGACCATTGCTTCAGCGAGCCCGATACCACCGCCCTGGAGACCGTGGCCTCGCAGCTTGGCAATATCATCGAAAATGCCCAGTTCATCATGGGGATTCATGAGCCGCCGCAGGAGAAGCCGAAAGGCCTGCCAGCGGAGCTCAAGTTCATCAAAGGCAAGATGGCCGCCGAGGGCTTCGCCTATGCCCCCGCCCTGATCCTCGACAAGCAGAAAGGCCTCGCGATTCTTCTAAGCCATGACTACGGGAGAACTTATGGCTTGGATGAGTTCCATGAGGCGGTGGCTCGCACGGAGAGCCAACTCGAGGAACTGCAAGAGATGGTGGAGCACAAGCTCTCCGACGCCGCGTCGTTGATTTTCGCCGCCCACCTGATGATCCTCAAGGACCAGGACTTCGTCGGCAAGATCGTCGCCAGGATCGAAGCCGGCGTCAACGCCCCCGAGGCCGTGGCACAGGTCGCGACGGGCTATATGCAGAACTTCCTGACCAGCGACAGCGCCTACATGCGCGAGAAGGCCAACGACATCGAGGACTTGGCGGTCCGGCTGGTGAACAACCTCGTGAGCAAGGCCGACGAAAGCGACGTCCACCGGGACCACGTCATCGTCACCCGGGGGCTCTTCCCCTCGGACCTCCTGAAGCTCTCCTCGGAGGGCGCCAGCGCGGTGGTCCTCGTGGGCGGCGGCGTCACCAGCCACATCTCGATCCTGGCCCGCTCGCTGGCGATGCCCATGGTCATCGCGGACTCCTTCGAGCTCCTGAAGGTGCCTGACGGCACGCCCCTGCTGATCGATGCCGACATGGGCAACATCTTCGTCGACCCGGACGACGACGTGCTTGAGAAGTTCTGGGCCCGCCAACGCGCCAGACTGACCCTGGCCGACCAGAAGAAGCTCATGAAGCCCGAGACGGCCACCGCCGACGGCGTCCGCGTGCTGCTCATGGCCAACATCAACCTGCTGACCGACCTGAAGGTGGCGAACGAACTGAACTGCGACGGCGTGGGGCTCTACCGCACGGAGTTCCCGTTCATCATCCGGACCACCTTCCCCTCGGAGGCCGAGCAGTACGTGATCTATCGCAAGCTCGTCGAATCGATGCCGGGCAAGCCCGTGACCTTCCGCACACTCGACGCCGGCGGCGACAAGATCCTGTCCTACTACCACGACATCCAGGAGCAAAACCCCGCCTTGGGCATGCGGTCCATCCGCTTCTCGCTCCAGAACAAAGCGATCTTCGCCGAGCAGGTCCGCGCCATCCTGCGGGCCGGCGTCGGAGCCAACCTCCGAATCATGTTCCCCATGATCTCCTCGCTCGATGAGTTCTTTGAGGCACGCGAGGTCGTCCACGAATCGATCACCGCGCTGGCCAGACACGGCCTCGAACACAACGCCAGTCCCAAACTTGGTATGATGGTCGAACTCCCGGCGGTAGTGGACCTGGTCGACGACTTCGCCCGCGAGGCGGACTTCTTCTCGATCGGGACCAACGACCTGATCCAGTTCATGCTCGCGGCCGACCGCACGAACGAAAGCGTGGCGGATTTCTACCTGCCGCACCACCCATCGGTCCTCCGCGTCCTGAACCGAATCGCCCGCTCGGCCCTCGAAAACGACTGCGATCTGTCCCTCTGCGGAGACATGGCCCATCAGACGCAGTACACCCCCTTCCTCCTGGGGATCGGGATCAAAACCTTCAGCGTGGACCCGATCTACCTGCTCCGAACCCAGCAAGCGATCACGTCCACATCGCTCAAGGACGCCGAGTCTCTCGCCAAGACGATGCTCACCAAGAGCCGAATCAGCGAAATCGCCGCCCTGCTGCCGGCGCAGGAAATGCGTTCGTAGTAACGCCGCAAGGCGTCTCTTCGTAGGTCGCCCTGACGCGGAGCGCCGCTGCGCGTTGGGCCCGCTCGACTCCTTCGTGCCAACAAAACCGAAGAAGTAGAATGTCCCCTTTCCCCCCTCGGAGTGACAGGCCCATGACGACACGGCCGAAGCGGCCGTGCTGGGCGAGTTTACCGCTTTATGGCCCCCAGCACGGAAATTGATCGCGTTTGACGTGGTCCCAGGTGTGCGGAGCCCCCTTCCGCTGGCGGCCCCAAAGCGCAAAACTCCCTCCCCGCAAGGGCGAAGTCCTTGGCCAAGGAAAAGGGCATAAAGGCTGTATGAACCTCATCGCAATTTGGGGATGTCCTGTGCTCCGTGGATGCCGGCGAGTCCTGGGCAATATAGCGGTGAATCGCATCCAAATGCCGCAGAGCCGTGGCTGTCCAGTGGACGTTCATTCAGGCAAGCCATACCTGCGCCGGACGTCCTGGACGTCGGTCGTCCTGCCGGCTTTGCTGTCGGATAGACCCTGCTCGATCACCTGCCGAACGTAGATCTCGTCGATCAGGTCATCCCACGTGGCGTTCTCCGGCATGCGGTTCACCAACTCGTGCGCCTCGTCTTTTCTCATCAATTCCGCCTCAGGCTTTCACCGAGGCGAAATCCTCAACGAACTTCACGCACTTGGCCACGTCCTCGACCAGTTGGGGCGACAGGTGCTCGTATTCGATGGTCGCCAGACCCTTGAATTTCATCGCCACCTGCGTCTCGAGCACCTTCGTGTAGTTGGCCTTGCCCTCGCCCAGCGGCACGTCGCGCGAGTCGGGGTTGCCCATCTCGGCGGCGTCCTTCAGATGCACGGTGATGATGCGCCCTTCCAGTTTCCTGAGGCACTCGACCGGGTCCAGACCCGTGCGGACGTAATGACCGGTGTCCGGGCAGCCGCCGATGGCCTTGCTGCGACCCTCGGCGACCTTCAGAAGATTCTCCGGCTTCCAGTATTTCGACCCGGCCGCTTCCGAATGATTATGGATCGCCAGGTTGATCTTGTACTCCTGGCACAGCTTGTCGATCGCCTCGATAACCTCGGCGGGCGGCTCGGCCACGAGCGTCTCGACTCCCATCTCCTTCGAGAAATCGAAGATCTTGCGAAAAGCGCTCGTATCGGCTTCGAGCGGCGCGTAGTAGCTCGCCATTTTCAGGCCGCGGTCGTCCAGCCGCTTCCTCATCTCCCGACGCTGCTCCGCCGAAAGCAATTCACTGGTCTTGAGGTCCGGCTGCTCCTTGCTCAACGGCAGGAAGAACGCCGGCTCCACGTTCTGGATGCCCAGACCTGCGATGACCTCAATCGCCTCGTAGAAGCTGCGATCCCGGAATGTGTAAAGGTTGCACGACAGCCGCCAGCCGAGCTTTTCCGCGTTGGGCGTGCTGAGTTTGACTTTCTTTGTTTCCGCTGCGCCCCCCCGGGCCGTCATCGCCAGAGCGGCCCCCGCTCCCCAACATCCCGCGGTCACAAACAGTTCTCGACGACTGAGTTGATTCGCTTTCATGACTCACCTCCTTGAAAGCATGCTCACGCGAGCGTAAGCATGGCACCCATTGGATATCAAAAAACTCAGGACGAAGCCGTACCGTTTGGACTTGTTGACATCGCCGGGCGTTACTGGGCCTTGATGTCGTAGCACATCAGGACTTCGCCGTGGCGGATGTAGAGGCGGCCGTCGCTGATGGCCGGGTGGGCCCAATGCTCTTTGCTGCCTTTGTCGACTTTGAAAGAGCTGACCAGCTCATAGCCGTCCGGCTTGATCTGGATCAGGCCGACCTGGCCCTTCTCGCCATAGCCGTAGAGCATGCCGTCGACGTAGATCACCGAGCCCTTGCCGACGAGCTTGTCGGTGAAGTTGACCTTGCCGGTCGCCAGGTCCAGACTGATCCAGGTGCCGTTATTGGCGGCGCCGTGGATGTTGCCGTCGACCAGGACGACGCCGCCATGGTGGACGTCGAGCGATTTCTCCGACCATTTCTTCTCGACGCTCGTGCCGTCGGGCGAGAGCGCAAAGCCGTGGCTGCCGTGGCGGTAGCCGTTGGTCACGTACATCAGCCCATCTTTGTAGGCCGGGCTGACGGCCTGGATGTCGTAACTGACCTCGTGCGGGATCGTCCAGTAGACCTTGCCGCTATCGGCATCGACGCCGACGATGGCCTTCTCGACCATCGTCAGGATCAGACGGGTGCCCCCTCGCTCTACCAGGATGGGTGAGCAGTAGGCGGATGCCTGGCTGAGGCCCTTGGTCGTCCAGATCGTCTCGCCGGTCATTTTGTTCAGGGCCACGATCGTGGCGTCCTGGCCGCCGGGCGTGCAGATGACCTTCTCGCCATCGATCAGGGGCGATTCCGCGATTCCCCACGTGATATTCCTGCCCTGGAACTTCTCCAGGGTATCGACGTGCCAGATGTGTTTGCCCGTCTTGGCCTCGTGGCAGGCGAGCCGGCCCAGGCCGCTCATCAGGTACAGGCGGTCGCCGTCGATGGTGGGCGTGGTGCGGGAGCTGGGATAGTTGCCGGCCTTCGTCCATTCCGGGCCATAGTTCACTTTGTACTTGAGGTTGCCCTGCAGATCGAACGCGAACAGGTATCCCTGGCCGTCGGTCAATCCCGTAGTGTAGACCAGCCCATCCGCGACGGAGACCGACGAGTACCCCATGCCGAGCTCGTCATACGACCAGAGTTCCTTCGGACCGTCCTGGGGCCACTGCTTCATCAGGCCCGTTTCGGGAGAGATTCCGTCTCGGCTGGGCCCGCGGAACTGGGACCAATCCGCGGCGTTCGCCGCCGAGACCGCGACCAGAACCATCAGGAGAACGATATGGATTCGCCTCAAGGATTCCATCAGCCACCGCCCTTCCGTCGAAACCTGCAACGATCAGAGACCAAAAGCAATCGGAGAACCGGCCCGGAGCGGCTCAGGAGTGTGCATGCTTGGTGATCGCCTTGTGGCCGCGACCCGGCTTGATCTTCTTCTTGCCGGCTGCACGAGTCCGCTGGCGGTTGATCACTTTGCGGCCGCCAGCGGTCTGCCGGCGGGAACGGAACCCCTGGCTCCTCTTCTTCTTGCGATTGCTATGACGTCCGTTTTCCATAGTATTCTTTCGTCCTCAAACCATCAGATCGAACGATCGTAAACACAAGCCCAGTCACCATCAACTGCCGCCCGGCAGGGCCCATCCGGCGGACAGCCCGTAGAGAATAACAGATGGGATGACGGATTTCAACGAATTTTCGACAAAACCGGAATCTGGAGGCGGGCCCGAACAAGCCCCCTCCCCACGGCAACCGGACGCCATGGACTGATCCGCCACATTGCCCTGTCCACCACGTCCACGCAGTCCATGCCGTCCATCAGCCGGATTCCAGCGAGGCGGGGTCCTGCTGGTAGAAGCGTTTGAGCTCCTCGTACAGCCTCGGGTAGACCCGCCGCAGCTCGCCCGGGGTCTCAAAGAAGGACTCTGTGGCCACGGCGAAAAACTCCGCCGGGTCGGTGGCTCCGTACTCATCGAGCACCTCGGGCCGGCGGTACTGGACGGCCCGCCGGAACCGGTCGTAATCCCGCCCGAGAGCCCGGGCCCAGGCATCGAAAGTCGCCTCGTCCCGCAGCACGGGCGTGCTGTCGCCGCGACCGCCGGAACTGTCGAGCTGGTGGGCGAACTCGTGCAAAGCCACGTTCTGGCCGTCGTGGATGTTGGCGGCGCCCCGGCGTACGTCGTCCCAGGACAGGACGACCGAGCCCTGGCGCCAGGACTCGCCGAGACGGACATCGTCGCTTTCCAGGACCAGATCTCCGACAAAGTGGTGTACGTCCGGGGCCACGTAGGCATTGGGATAGACCAGGATGGTCGTCAAGCCGGGATAGTAATCCGTTCGCCGGTGCAGCAGCAGGATGCAGGCGTGGGCGGCGATCGCGATCTTGATCTCGTCGGTGATCTCCAGGCCGCCGCAGCCTTCGAACCGCTTCTCGGCCAGGAACACGAGGATATGCCGCCTCAGCTCCTCGCGGTCGGGCTCCGGCAGCCGCGCGTAGAGCGGCACGTTCTTCTCCAGAATCGCCAGCCACTCGTCCGGGAAGGGCCGATTCGCCAGCTTCTTTCGCCTTCGCCTCTTGAAGAACATTTCTCGATTTACTATTTGCGATTTACCATTTACGATTCAACTGTCCGCGTTGAACGCGGCGTCTACACAGTACATTACGTTCCATCGTGCCGGCAGGCCGCAAGAGACCTGCGCGAGCTCAAATAGTAAATCGTAAATGGTAAATAGCAAATGCTTATGGCTGATTCGCTTCCATTTTTGACCGGGGATCTGCCCGGCGTCGGCGGGGTCATCAAGACCCGGCCGGAGGATTTCTTCGTCGAGGAACTGCCCCTCTATGAGCCGAGCGGCTCGGGCACGCACGTCTACGCCCAGATCGAGAAGAGGGGTCTCGGCACGCGGGAGGCTCTCGACCGCATCGCCAAGGCCCTGAATATCATGCGACGGGATATCGGTACGGCGGGCTTGAAAGACGCCCACGCCGTGGCCCGCCAGTGGATCTCGATCGAGCATGTGCCGCCCGAGCGACTGGAGCAGATATCCTGGCCGGACGTGCGGGTCCTCAAGACCAGCCGGCACACGAACAAGCTCAAGCCCGGCCATCTGCGAGGCAACCGCTTCGTCGTTCGGCTGCGCCAGCTCGCCCTGCCGCCGGAGGAGGCCCTCGCCACCGCGGAGAAAGTCCTGGCCATCCTGACCACCCGGGGCGTGCCCAACTACTTCGGGCCCCAGCGGTTCGGAAACCATCAGAACAACCACCTCCTGGGCAGGGCCCTGGCCCGCAACGACGCGGAGGAGTTCATGGACCAGTTCCTGGGCCGGCCGAACGCCGAGGTGGATTCGGCCACGGTGGCCAAGGCCCGCTCCCTGTACGAGGAAGGCCGCTACGAGGAGGCCCTTCAGAACTGGCCGCACCAGTTCTCCGACCATCGGCGGGCCCTGCGGGCGATCATCGCGGGCAAGGGCAAGAAGAAACGCGGCCTGTTCACCGTGGACAAGCACCTCCAGGGTCTGTTCATCTCCGCCTATCAGTCCGACCTCTTCAACCGCGTGCTCGCCGCCCGCATGCCGGATATCGACAAGGTGCTCCTCGGGGATATGGCCTATAAGCACGACAACGGCGCCTGTTTCCGCGTCGAAGAGCCCGAGGTGGAGCAGCCCCGCTGCGACCGTTTCGAGATCAGCCCGACCGGCCCTCTGCTGGGCCAGCGAACGACCCGTCTGACCGGCCCGGCCGGCGAGATTGAGAACCCGATCCTCGAAGCAGAGTCGCTGGGCGAAAGCGAATCGGGCCACATGAAGCGTCTCGGCGCCCGGGGTGGCCGCCGCCCGCTGCGTTTCCAGCCGCGAGACGCCGGTCTGAGGAGCAGCTTTGACGACCTGGGCCCCTACCTGGAGCTCCGCTTCGAACTCGACGCCGGTTGCTACGCCACGACCCTGATCTCCGAGATCACCAAGGACCGCACCGCCGAGACCACCGAAGCCGCCGAGGGGGAGGAATGAGAGCCTGGGCCGTTATGCCTGTGCCTCGTTGATTTGCGGCGCACAATGTGCTATCCTGAAAGTCATGAAGCCAAGCAATACCATCAGTCATAGCCGGAGCGAGGAGACAATGGAGGCGAAAGCCCGGTGGTTCCAGTCCCTCACGCTCTGCGACCGGATGGACTTGCTTTGTGCCTTTACAGACCTGGCGCTATCTGCCAATCCCGCATTGCAGGAACGCAAACATGCTCAACCGGTTGCTGGACGTATTCAAGTCCTTTCAGCAACATGACGTGAGATACGTAGTGATCGGAGGGATCGCATCTGTTCTGTACGGCGTGCCCCGAGCCACGTTCGACATGGATATTCTCGTGGAGGCCACACCGGAGAACGCCGAGCGACTTCTACGTGCCCTCCTCGACGCCGGTCTCGGCACGGCGTCTCTCACTTCACCGGAAGACCTGCTCGCTCACGAGATCACCGTCTTCAAGGACCGTGTCCGCATTGACGTGCGGACCTCGACGCCTGGTCTCACTTTCAAACAGGCATGGGACCATCGCCGCGTCATGTCATACCAGGGCCAGGAATTCTTCATCGTATCTAAGGAACATCTGATTTGCTCGAAACGGGCCGCAGGGCGGGATGTTGATTTGAGCGATGTTCAGCTCCTGGAATCAGACGAATCAAAGGACACGGAAAAGGCAGGTCCCGATGATCAGGAACAGGGTTAGGGGGTGCTGATGAGGCGGATGTGGATTGCGATGGTGGTCTGGGGGATGGTCCAGACTGCAGGCTTGACGCAGGTCGAGCCTACGGCGCAGGAGTTGCCGCGGTGGCGGGGATTCAATCTGCTGGAGATGTTCATGAAGACCAGCTCGCCCGGGCCATTCAAAGAGCAGGACTTCCGGCTCATCTCGGAGTGGGGCTTCAACTTCGTCCGGCTGCCCATGGATTATCGCGTCTGGATCCAGGACGGCGACTGGACCCGGTTCGATGAGACCCGCCTGCAATGGGTGGATCAGGCCGTGGGGTACGGACAGAAATATGGCGTGCATGTGTGTCTCAATTTTCACCGGGCCCCAGGCTACACGGTAGCCAGTCCCCCCGAACTCACCAGCCTGTGGACCGACTCCGTCACCCAGCAGGTCTGCGCCCTGCACTGGGCCCACTTCGCCCGGCGATACAAGGGCATCGCCAGCAGCCAACTGAGCTTCAACCTGCTCAACGAGCCGGCCGACATCGATCCCAACGTCCACGCCCACGTCGTGGGCCTGTTGGTCGAGGCCATTCGTGCGGAAGACCCTAATCGGCTGATCATCGCCGACGGCGTCAACTACGCCGTGAAGCCGAGTTGGAATCTCGTCCCGCTGGGCGTCGCTCAAGCTACGCGGGGCTATCAACCCTTCACTCTGACGCACTACAAGGCCAGTTGGGCCGCCGGATCGGACCAGTGGGCCGAGCCGATGTGGCCGCAGCCATTGGGCTTCTCCGGCTATCTGTACGGGCCGGGCAAGCAGGCCCTGCAGACTCCGGCCATCGTCGAGGCCAATCTGCCCGGGCCGTTCACACTCCGCGTCCGCGTGGGCACCGTCTCGCAAGCATCCCGGCTCCAGGTGCGAGTGGACGGCGGCCGCCGCACCACGTGGCATCAGGACTTCGCGCCCGGCCCGGGCGAAGGACCCTGGAAAGAGGTCGTCTACATGCCCCAGTGGGGCATCTACCAGAACGTCTACGACCAGGAGTTCGCGATTCGCATCCCTCTGTGCCAGCGCGAGATCCGGCTGGAGAACACGGTCGGCGACTGGATGACAGTCACGGAGATCGCGTTCGACCTGGCGGACGGCCGGTCGTTCTCCATGCGGATGAGCCCCCGCTGGGGCGAGTCCAATGAAACCGTTCGGTTCGAGCCCGACAATCCCGCCGGAGCATTCCAGAGCGACGCGGCCATGGATCGACAATGGCTGTGGGACAACTACGTCCAGCCTTGGGTCGAGATCAAAGAGGCCGGCGTCGGCGTCATGGTCGGAGAATGGGGCGCGTACAACCGCACGCCGCACGACGTGACTCTGCGATGGATGGAGGACTGCCTGAAGAACTTCGAGCAGGCGGGCCTGGGCTGGGCCCTGTGGAACTTCCGCGGCTCGTTCGGCCTGATGGACAGCGGCCGGGCCGACGTGTACTACGAGGACTTCCAGGGCCACAAGCTCGACCGCCAGATGCTCGACCTGCTTCAGCAGTACTGAGTCGCGACGCTCGTGTCGGTTGCGTGGAGGCGGCGAGCGACGCCAGCCACGGCCGATGCAACCGTTCGCCCAAACGAGCCTCGGGCTCCCCAAACGCATTCGTTCGCGTTTGGGGTCCCCTCGCAACCGCAACCGAATGGTGTTTCATGACTCCATCCGCTATGTTTGGATGGCTGCAATGGTAACCCGGAGATGAATACGCCTATGAAGTCGATCGTACGACCCTACAACTCGAATCTGCATCCCTCGCTGCCGAGATCGACATGGATCGCCGGCGCGATCCTCGTGCTCGTGATGCTCGTGCCGACCCAGGCGCGGACCTGGCACGTGTCCGCCAAGCCGCTGGCGGGAATCGATCCAGACAGCCAGACCCGCACGATCCTGGACGCCGTCGCACGAGTCGAGCCGGGCGATTGCCTACTCGTGCATGGGGGGATCTATCGCGAGCAGGTGGTTCTCGACAGAAGCGGCCGGCCGGATCAGCCCATCGCCCTGCGAGCGGCCGAGGGCGAATACGTCGTCCTCACCGGGGCCGACCATCTCACGGACTGGACGGCAATCCCCGGCGATGAGCGAGTGTACAGCACGTCGTGGCCGCACCGGTTCGTCACGTGGAACAAGTCCAATACGCACCCGGACGACGATTACCACCGTCTGATCGGACGCGGCGAGCAGGTCTTCGTCAATGGTTACGCCCTCCGACAGGTGCTGACGAAGGAGCAGATCAGCCGGGGCACGTTCTTCGTCGATCTGGACGCCAGGACGCTCTACATCCAACCCGCCAACAATCAGGAGATCGGCAACGGCAAAGCGATGATCGAAGCCTCCAGCCGGGACAGAATCCTGACGGTCAAGGGCAATCACGTGACCGTCGAGGGAATCCGCTTCCGCTATGCGGCCAACCGGGCACAGCAAGGGGCGGTCGAATTCTCCGGCGACCACATCACGGTGAAGGACTGCCTCTTCGAGCACACTAACTCCAGTGGGGCGGAGTTCTCGGGCGAGGATACTGTCGTCCGCAACTGTACCTTCCAGCACAACGGCCAACTCGGCTTCGGGGCCAATCGTGCCCACCGGATACTCCTGACCGGCTGCACCATTCGGAACAACAACACCAAGGGCTTTGACCGCGGCTGGGAGGCCGGCGGCGACAAGATCTGCCTGACCCGCGGGGCCATCCTCGAACACAGCACATTCATCGAGAATCGCGGCAACGGCATCTGGTTCGACATCGGCAACGAGGACTGCCAGGTCCGCAACTGCCTGATCGCCCACAACGAGGATGCCGGCATCTTCTATGAAATCTCCTACGGCCTGCACGCCCACGACAACGTCATCGTCGGCAACGGCTTCGCCAACACGCCCGGCTCTTGGGGCGCCGCCGCCGGCATCAGCCTCTCCAGCTCCCCGGCTGCACGGTCGAAAGAAACCTAATCCTCGGCAACAAAGACGGCTTCAACTTCCGCGAACAGACGCGGAGCACGCCCCGCATCGACAACAAGAAATCGGAACCTGTCTGGAACCACGACGAAAATCGTGCGAAACAACGTCCTCGCCTGGAACCGCGACGCGCAGGTCTGGGGCTGGTTCGACATCGCGGACGAGCGTCACTGGCCGAAGTCGACGCAGGCGATCCCACTCGTAGCGACACCGCAGGGCGTTTCTTCGAATGCCGGCACAGGCACACCCCAAACCGCCCTGTCGCTCGAAGATCTGAATCTCAAGTTCGAGAACAACCTCTACTGCCCCGCTCTCGGCCAGGGTCTCTTCAACTGGGGCACCGCCTGGAAGAAGCACCAATATTACGAGACCCTCGAAACCGTTCAAAACGAATTGTCGCTCGACCAGAACAGCCAAGTCGCCGAGTTCCACGTCGAAGACTTCGCGGCCCTCGACCTCCGCATCCCCGCCGACAGCCCCGCCATCACGATGGGTTGCTACGCTCACGGCCCCGTTCCCGGCGTCTTGCTCGGAGTGCTTCCATAGCGGCCATGAGTCAAGTGGCACGCAATGTCGGGTTCGCCGCTCACGAACTCCGCACCATTGAACGATTGGTGCTGCAGCATCACAACGAACTGCTGGAGATGTGGTATGGGGATTTTGGCGCCGAGCGCTGATGAACGAGTCAAATCCGTCAGGTCGGACGATGACACTCTGAGCGTCGACCTCATGGATGGGCGGACTATCACGGTGCCCCTCGCGTGGTATCCGAGACTCCTGAACGCCACACAACAGCAACGCGACCACTGGGAACCTGCGGGCGGCGGCTACGGCATTCACTGGCCCGACATCGACGAAGACCTCAGCACCGAAGGCCTCCTCCGCGGCTCCCCCGCCCCCAAGAGCCAGTCCGTCCAGGCGAAGCCATAGCCGGTCCCTTCGCCTCTCCGCCACAGTCGAACCGTCGAACTGTCCGGACAGTCAGGGGCTCTGCCCCCGAACCCCCGACATTTGCCGCTTTGGGCCAATAGCATGGTATTGAACCTTGATTGGCGATCGGCCGCCGATCAAGCTCATCCGGTTCTCGTGCGTCTCTATCCGGATAAAGATCCCGGCCTTGCGGGCCGGGAGTTTGACGCACTGGAGCCACCAGCACAAGGTGTGCGATGCACACCAACAACCTCGCCAGATGTGACCGTTCATCATGCTGGAAGCCGCAAAGCGGTGAGTTCGCCCACCACGGCCAATTTGCTTGTGTCCACGGCGGCAGGAATCCCTCTATGACCCATGATCACCGATGCTGCTCTGACGTTTTGATGTGTATGAAAGATATGTAGCCCTGCCGCCGTTCGTCACAACTACCGCATGCTCATGGCAAAGTGATCCCCAGAATTGCGCCCATCGATCTTAAGGATTCATATGCGGGCTTCAGACCTGCGAGCATGTTTATCGCTGTCCCTATCCCAGCGATTGCGCTGGCCAACTTGAGCGAATTGGGTTTGTCCTTTCCAAGCTCGGCTCGCGCGTCCTCGATCAAACCTTGTGTCTCCGCGAGTTCATCATGGTACGAGGAACTACGAATTGCATTCAGCACATGGTCCAGAGCCTTCAAGATTTCTTGGCGATTATCTACAATGTTCTGCTGCGTCACCTGCGCGGATGCCCCCGGACACGCGACAATGGCACCAACCTGAGCATTGCCCTGGACAACAATTGAGGTCATACGGTTTGGATGAGTACTCACTGTTGACATGCCATCGGTGAAGTGATCTATCTCAGGATCAATCTTTGTGTATGAATTCTGCATGGCTGTCTCCAAACTGAGTGGCCTATAACCCTGAACCGAACACCAGTGCTCGTACTGTTTCTGTATCTCCGCATATGGCGTGGACAGGAGGACGCGTACTTCCTTCCTGAGGTCACCTGCAAGTCCATCATTCGGTTTAACCTCATGCGTGACCACAACTCGCCTTATGTCCTGCCAAGCCAGAGCAACCAGTACTTCGAGCTCTTGCGCACAGAGTTGATGCAAGTTCTTTTCAACGTAGCTTCCATGGGCAGAGCCGCGTACCATTGCCATACGAAGCATCTGAGATCTCTCTTTCCCAAGTGCCTTCATGCGCTCTGGCAACCGGACCGTGAAGAGGGCCGCAATTCTTTGATGTGATTTCTCATCTAACGCCATAGATTAGATCCCGTTCTTCGAGTAGTTCCTTCGATATCTGGGGACATCATACTCACTTCAAGACCAAAACAAGCAAGCTGTTCCCGGAACTACCCTATTGTGGAGCTACGGGTACGGAAAGCAAGAAGAACCTCCATGAAGCGTCCTGCGTCCTACGGGGAAGGAGCGCAAAGCAGTATGACTTGAAAGCCGTGGCTCGTGTTCCGTCGCTCATTTTGGCGGAACTCACCTATCATGCCATTGGCCCAAAGCGGAAAATGTGAACGAGCAGTCTTCGGTTCCTTGTTGGCGGTTCTCTTCAAGAAGTCCGTGGATGAGAAGGGATGACCTCACACAAAGCCACAGAGCCACAAAGGTCGGATGCTGCGACGATCGCACTCTTCTTGGTGGCTTCGTGTCTCCGTGTGAGCCCCTTACTGTTTTATCCGCGTTCATCGGCGTTCATCTGCGGTTCCCTCTCTTCTCTGCGTCCCTGCGTCTCTGCGTGAGTTGATTCTTGTTGTCCGGGTCAATCGTGTCGCAGGGCAACGACCGGATCGACGCGGGCGGCGCGACGCGTGGGGTAGAGGCCGGCGAGGAGGCTGATGAGGATCGAGAAGAGGATCGCGCCCAGGCAGAGCCACCAGGGGAAGTCAAAGTAGGACATTCTTGGGGCGTGCTCGCGAGCCATGACGGCGTTGATCACCTCGTTGATGATGAGGCTCACCGTCGCCGCCATGGCCAGGCCGAAGGTGCCGCCGAGAAGACCGATGGCGCCGGACTCGAACAGGAAGATCCGCTGCACGTCGCCGTCGGTGGCGCCGACGGCCTTCATGATCCCGATCTCACGGTACCGCTCCAGGATCGACATGACCATCGTGTTGACGATCCCCAGCGAGGCCACGGTGATGCCGATCATGCCGACCGCCAGCAGGAACATGTCCATGATGAGAAAGCCGATCCGCATCTCGTCCAACTGGTCCATCAGGGTGAAGGTGTGATAGCCTCGGGACTCCAGAACCTTCTTCACCGGGGCGATGTCCGCCGGCGATTTCACCTTGACCGTCACCGACGCATAGTTCGCTCCTGCGCCGGGGGGCTGATAGAGGTCCCAGATGTTCGTGAAAGACAGCTTCCGCATGCCGCCCGCAGCCTCCGGCTGGATGTACGCGCTGCTCATCCCGCCGAAGGGCAATCGCTCGGCTACGCCAACGATTCTGAACCGATAGCTCTCGCGGGCAATCGGAAGCCCCTGCTGCCCCTCCTTGGGGAATACCATTCGCAGCAGATTTCTCAGGCCGAGATTCAGGCTCAGCGTGACGACCTCGACTTCCTTGCCAATCGCCTCCGCCGGCTCGCTCAGGCCCAGATTCCGCAGCATCGACTCGCCGATCATCATGCCATTCGGCTCGTTCGGTTCGTAGCAGCGGCCCGCCCGCAGGGGCATGGGCCCCGACCGGCAAATCGCCGCGGACAGCACCTGGACCAGCGTGAACTGCTCTTTCTCTCCGCGGCGGATCTGGGCCGGGAACCGCAACTCCGGGAACACCGTCTCGACCCCCGGGATTGCCCGTGCCTCCTCCAGGAACCGAGCATCCAGCCTGGGAGCGTTGGGATCGTTCGCATCCACGCGGGCGACGGACTGGTCCACGTGCCCTGCGTCATCCGGGTCGCCCGGATCGCGGCCCGGCGGACGGCCTCCGCCACGAGGCGAGGAGACCACGATGTTGTTGAGCAGATCGACCTTGTTGAACTGCTCGGTGATGTTCCTCTGGACGCCTTGGCCGAAGGCGAACATGCAGACCAGCGCCCCGATCCCAATCACCACACCCGCGGTGGTCAGAAACGTGCGCAGCTTCTTCTTCCACAGATTCGCGCACGCCTGCTCAATGTAATCCGACACTCTCATAGTTCTTGTCTCAATGCCTCTCGCGCGACCACGGCGCCATCCTGCAGGTGCATCACCTCCTGGGCAAACTCCCGCAACAGAGCCTGCTCATGGGAAATCATTACGATGGTCAAACCCTGGCGATGTTTCAATTCGGCCAACGTCTCGACGATCTGCCGGGAGGTCTTGCTGTCGAGATTGCCCGTGGGCTCGTCGGCCAGCAGGATTTGCGGGTCGTTGACCAGGGCCCGGGCGATTGCGACCCGCTGTTGCTCGCCGCCGGAGAGTTCCGTCGGGCGATGGTCCTTTCGGGCCTCCAGACCCACTGCGTCTAGAAGTTCGGCCGCTCGCTCCCTTCGTTGCTTCTTGGCCACCCCGGCGAACAGCAGCGGCAGGGCCACATTCTCCAGGGCGCTATAGGCGTTCACCAAGTTGAACGACTGGAAGA
>Ga0209347_1002334_pt1 | contig 25538 bp, 13 predicted proteins | sample AutmiccommuBRH23_FD_187382 | JGI IMG/M metagenome (GOLD analysis project Ga0209347, IMG submission 187382) | Deep subsurface microbial communities from Mt. Terri, Switzerland - Autotrophic microbial communities BRH/23 (SPAdes) (version 2) | ecosystem: Environmental > Aquatic > Deep subsurface >...
CCGCCCCAGTACCTGGGCGGTAACTACGTGGGCACTGGCGTGCAGGTGGAGCGCGTGCGCCGGGTGTACGACGAGTTCCTGGCCGAGCAGGTGCGGACCTCCACCTCTCTGGAGGCCCAGCACAGGTCCATGCACGATCTCGCCCTGCAGATCGACAATATGCTCGCGGATACCGAGAGCGGGATCGCGCCGGCCATGCAGGAGTTCTTCGACTCACTCCAGGACCTTTCCACGGATCCGGCCTCGACCGCGGCCCGGCAGGTGGTCCTGAGTCAGGGCGAGTCCCTGACGGCGCGCTTCAACGATCTCGCCGCCCGTCTGGACGCCCTGCGCGAAGGCGTGAACACCAACCTCACCGTGCAGGTGGACGAGATCAATACCCTCGCGGCCGGCCTGGCCGATGTGAACGAAGACATCCTCAACGCGCCCACCGGACCCAGCGGCGCGGTCTCCGGTGATCTGCTGGACCGCCGGGATCAGCTGCTCAACGAGCTGTCGGAGCTGGTCTCGGTGACCACCCTCGAGCAGTCCGACGGCACCCTGAACGTCTTCATCGGCACGGGCCAAAGCCTGGTGAGCGGGACCTCGGCGCAGCGGCTGGACACCGCGACCGATCCCTACGATCCCACCCGGTTGCGGGTGAGCTACGTCGGTCCGTCGGGCACCAGTGTCGACATCACCTCCCAGATCACCGGCGGCAAGTTGGGAGGGACGCTGGAATTTCGCGATCAGGTGCTCGACCCGGCCATCAACCAACTCGGGCGGGTGGCCATCGGATTGGCGGAGTCGTTCAACGATCAGCACGCCCTGGGGCAGGACCTGGACGGTAATCTCGGCGGTGACTTCTTCGCCACCGCGAGCCCCGAGGTGTTGCCCCATTCGGGCAACACAGGTGACGGCGACGTCGGCGTGTCGATCGCCGACGCCTCCGCCCTCACCACCAGCAACTATCGCCTGGAGCGCAGCGGCACCGATTACAGCCTGGTGCGACTCTCCGACGGCGCCATAACCGACCTGGATGCCGGCGGTTTTCCGGGCGGTGCCGTGACCGTGGACGGCCTCGAGATCAGCCTGAGCCCGGGGACGACGATTGACGACGGCGATACGTACCTGTTGCGCCCGACCCGAACCGCGGCCGAGGATCTCGAGCTCGCCATCACCCACACCAACGACATCGCTGCGGCGGCGCCGGTCCGCACCGCAGCGGCGGTTGGAAATACCGGCACGGCCAAGGTCAGCGCCGGGACGGTGGACGCGCCGCCGCCGGTGGACGTCAATCTGCAGCAGACCGTCACGATCACCTTCGACGATCCGCCGACCACGTTCGACGTCAGCGGTACGGGCACCGGCAACCCGACCGACGTGGCGTACACGTCGGGTGCCGCCATTTCGTACAACGGCTGGACCATTCAGATCACCGGTACACCGGCGGCTGGCGACAGCTTCACCATCGAAGCGAACGACAGCGGTGTGAGCGACAATCGCAACGCTCTGCTGCTTGCGCAGGTGCACGAATCCGAATCGCTCGACGGCGGAACCACCAGCCTGGTGGAGGCCTACGGGGGCATGGTCGCCGAAGTCGGCGCGCGCACCCATCGTGCCGACCTGTCGCAGAAGGCGCACCTGGCCTCCAAGGACCAGGCGATCGCCGCCCACCAGGCGGTGTCCGGCGTCAATCTGGACGAGGAGGCCGCCAATCTGATCCGCTACCAGCAGGCCTACCAGGCGGCGGCCCAGGCGATCTCGGTCACCAATACGCTCTTCCAGAGCATCCTTTCAGCCGTGGGACGATAAGCCATGCGTGTCGCGACCAGCGAACTCCAGCAACAGGCCATCCGCGCCATCCTGCAACAGCAGGCGGCCGTTGGACGCACGCAGCTGCAGCTGTCCACCGGGCGTCGTATTCTGGCCCCGTCGGACGACCCGTCGGCCTCGACCCGCGTGCTCGACCTGGCGAAGGTGGTGGAGACCACGGAGCAGTACCAGCGCAACGCCGATGCGGCGCAGGCGCGGCTCGAGATCGAGGACGGAACACTGAGAGGGATGGTGGATGCGCTGCAGCGGGCGCGGGAGCTCATGGTGCGTGCTGCCAACGATACCGAGAGCGCCGAGAGCCGGGAGGCGGCGGCGGTCGAGGTTCGTGAGATCCTTGCCACCATACAGAGCCTGGCCAACACCAAGGATGGCAATGGCGAGTATCTGTTCTCGGGCTTCAGCGGCCGAGTCGAGGCGATTGCGGACGACGGCGCGGGAACGTACACCTACAACGGCGATCAGGGGCAGCGAACGCTGCAGATCGGACCGACCCGACAGGTTGCGGTCGGCGACACAGGATTCGAGCTGTTCATGAATGTCCCCGGCGCGTCCGACAATGTGTTCGAAATCCTCCACGGCATGGCCGTCGATTTGGAGGCGAATGCCCCTGACGCCAGCGTATTGGGCGACATCGATGCGGCCATGGACAATCTTCTGAACGCCCAAGGGCGCATCGGGGCGCGCCTCAACGCCGTCGATTCCCAGCGCGATGTCAACGCCGCGTCGATTCTGCAATACGAGGAAACCCGCTCATCGCTGGAGGGCCTGGATTACGCCGAGGCAGTCAGCCGCCTCAATTCACAGATGATCGGCCTCCAGGCGGCCCAGCAGAGTTACGTCCGGGTGCAGGGATTGTCCCTATTCAACTATCTCTGAGAAACGGCCGCGGTCTCGGCGAGAAGGGAAAGCATACTATGTTCTTCATTTTGGGCACCGGGCGCTGCGGCACCTTGTCGATGGCCAATACACTGATGGAGCAGGCCAACTGCATCTGTCTGCATGAGCCGGAACCCTCTTTAATCGAAGAGGCCCCGGCGTATCACTACGGACGGGTCGACGCGGCGTTTGTGACTGACCTGCTGTTGCGAACCCGTCTCCCGGTGCTGAACGGGAAGACCTACGGCGAATCCAATCAGACCCTGGCCTTGGTGGTGGAGCCGCTCGCGGTCGCCTTCCCCGAGGCAAAATACCTCTGGCTGATGCGCAGCGGCCTCGACGTGGTCGCCTCTGCCGTCGCCCGCGGCTGGTACAGCGGGCGGGGGATCGGTGGCCGCGCGCCCGCGGAATGCACATCCCTTCAGCAGCGTTGGATTGTCCATCGTATCCGCGGCGACTTGTGTGGGGACGTTTCTGCGGATGAATGGGCGGGGATGTCGCCGTTCGAAAAGTGCTGCTGGTACTGGGGCTACGTCAATCGGACCATCGAGCAGGACCTCCAGGCGGCTGTGCCGCAGGCGCAATGGCGTTACATGCGTCTGGAAGACGCCGCGGAGCATCTGGATGACGTGATCCCGTGGCTCGAACTTCAGCGTACCCGGCGCGCCGCCCCGGCTCACCACAACGGCGCGAAGGATTACGAGCCGTACCGTTGCGCGTCTTGGAACGCGGCGGAATGGGACGCGTTCGAACGCTGGTGTGCACCCCTCATGGATCGGTTCTATGCCGGCTGGCGGCAACATCCGACGAAGGTCGTCACCGGGCCCGGGGATGCGGCGGCCTGCCTGCGGGAAGGGGAGGCGTGTTTCGCCCGGGGAGATCTGCCGGCCGCCAAGGCGCTGTTCGACCAGGCGCTGGCTCGGGATCCGAACTGCGTCGAGGCGCTCAACAACTCGGCTGTGTGTCTTTGGCACATGGGAGATCTAGGGCAGGCCCTGCTGCAGGCAGCGAAGGGACTCGAGTTGGCGCCGCGGCATCTCGAGCTCGTCCTGAACGGCGGGCGTATCCTGGAGAGCTGTGAGCGGCACTCCGACGCCCGGGCGCTGTACGAGAGCTACCTGGCGGAAGTCCCGGCTGCCGCCGAAGTGCGCGAGCGGCTACGGGCTTTGAATGGATCCGCCGCAGGGGCCGAACTGGCGCCCGACGTCACATCGCTGGTGGTCGAAGGCGAAGCCTGCTTCGAAAGGGGTGAGTTGGACGCCGCCGCGGGGCTGTTTGAGCAGGTCTTGGCGCAGAATTCGAACCACGTGGATGCTTTGAACGGTCTCGCCGCCGTCCGCTGTCGGCGTGAGGATCTGCCTGGCGCATTGGATCATCTCTGCCGCGCCCTCGAACAGGATCCTCGCCGGCCCGAGACGGTCTCCAACCTGGCCACGGTTCTGGAACGTCTCGGCGACATGGAGACGCGGGAGCTGCTGCTCGCTTCATGCGCAACGATACGTCCGGATGCAGCGGCGCCGCCCGCGCAGTCAGCCGGAGCGCCTGTTGCGCCGGTAGAGCTGGTGCGTCGGGGTGAGGACCTGGTCGAGGCCGGCGAGCTTGTCGCGGCGCGTGCGGTGTTTGACCGCGCCCGCGAGATGGCACCGGACGATTTGGAGGTACTTAACAACCTTGGCGTGGTGAACTGGCGCTTGGGGGATTCCGCGGCGGCGCTTAGGTGCTTCAGACACGCTCTGGAACGCGATGCGATCTACCGGCCTTCGCTCCTGAACAGCGTCGAGTTGCTGCAGAGCATGGGTCACCGCGACGACGCCCGGGCATTGTGCCAGTCGGTGCTGGAGCACGCGCCGGGGGATCGCGAGTTCGAGCAGCTTTGCGCCCGTCTGGAGACAAATTCTCCGGCCGGTGCGCGCGCGGGGTGACCCTGAACAGCGACGCATTGACCGGCCCTGCTATTGCGCGAATACTGCGCCTGGAGACAACAACAAGTTCGCGCGTCTGAACGGTGGGGGATGGCGATGTGCGCACATATGATTTGAACGGGCGGGTGTTGGTCACCGGAGGGGCGGGCTTTCTCGGAAGTCACCTTTGCGAACGCCTGCTTGCGGCCGGCAATGACGTGCTGTGCGTCGACAACTTTTTTACCGGTGCGAAGCGTAACGTCGCGCACCTGATCGACAACCCCTTTTTCGAGCTGATCCGGCACGACGTCACCTTTCCGCTCTACGTGGAGGTGGATCAGATTTTCAACCTCGCGTGTCCGGCATCCCCTATCCACTATCAGCACGACGCTGTGCAGACCACAAAGACCAGCGTCCATGGGGCGATCAATATGCTGGGGCTCGCGAAGCGAGTGCGGGCGCGAATTCTGCAGGCATCCACCAGTGAGGTGTACGGAGATCCCCAGGTCCACCCGCAGACCGAGGACTATTGGGGCCGCGTAAATCCGATCGGACGGCGTTCCTGCTACGATGAAGGTAAGCGCTGCGCCGAGACACTGTTCTTCGACTATCATCGCCAGCACGGACTCGAAATCAAGGTGGCCCGAATCTTCAACACCTACGGTCCGCGCATGCATCCAAATGATGGCCGCGTGGTGTCCAATTTCATTGTCCAGGCCCTGCGTGGCGAATCGCTTACGGTGTACGGAGAAGGTAATCAGACGCGATCATTCTGTTACGTTGACGATCTGATCGAAGGTATGGTGCGCCTGATGGGCAGCCGCGAGGGCTTCACCGGCCCCGTAAACCTCGGCAATCCGGTCGAGTTCACCATCTTGGAACTGGCGGAGAAGATCATCCAAATCACCGGCTCGGGCTCATCGATCGACCATCGGGAGCTTCCCAGCGACGATCCCGTTCAGCGCCAGCCGGACATCACCTTGGCGCAGGCTGAGCTCGATTGGCAGCCAGCCACGCCGCTGGAATCCGGCCTGCTGAAGACCATCGCCTATTTTGAAGAGCTGCTGCGTACCGAATCGTCGCTGGTGCGCGGTTTCGCCTGACCCGCTCGTTCAGCCAAAACGTTGACGCGCAGCGTGCTGCTCGCGTTGCGCGGGTTTCCTCAACTTGCTGTTTTTTCGCCTAAATGCATGGGTGGCATGGAACCTGCTATGCGCTATTCGGGTTCGCACCTGAGGCCCAACCCACCATGGATTTCTAAGCGACATCGAAACGGGATGTTGGTCATCGTCGGAAAGCACGGGGTTATCGCACGCCGCCTGGCTCAAGGCGCGGCGCGCAACGGGGTGCCTCTGAGATTCACCTCGTCACGGCCGAGCGGGAATGACTTGCCCCTCGACCTGGCGCGGCCGGGCGGATTCGCCTACGAGCAGCTCGGCACGGACTCGAGGGTTGTGCTGCTGGGGGCCATCTCGGCGCCGGACCGATGCCGGGAGGACCCGAAACGGTGCCGCGCAGTCAACGTGGATGGAACCATTGCCTTTGTCGACGGCGCACTGGCGCGCGGCGCGCGCGTACTGTTCGCTTCCAGCGATACGGTTTACGGTGAGCGCCACCAGGTCTGCGACGAACGTACCACGCCCCGGCCGTTGGGTGACTATGCGCACATGAAAAGTGAGGTGGAGGCCCGTTTTCAGCACGCCGAACGCTTCAAGGCACTGCGCTTGTCATATGTGTTCTCACGGGACGACAGGTTCACCGCCCAGTTGGCGCGCTGTTCGGCTAACGGCGAGGAGGCGGACGTATTTGCGCCGTTGGATCGGCGAGTCGTGCACATCGAAGACGTGGTCGAATCGGTGTTAGCCACGTTTGAGTTCTGGCAGGAAGTCGACTCGCCCTGCGTCAACGTCGGTGGCGAGCGCCTTTATTCCCGCGCCGATATCGCCAGAACTTTTCAGGAACTCTGCGCACCATCTCTTCATTACCGGCTGCGGAACCCGGGCGTCGATTTCTACCGTGAGCGGCCGCGAGTCATCGATATGGAGTCGAGGTACCTGGCCGTGCTGCTAGGACGTAGACCGCGAAACCTGCGAGAGGCGATGCAGCTCGAATTCGGATCGCCGACTGAGCGGGGGCAAGTCGCCCATGCCCGTTAAGCGCGCGTTGATCACCGGCGTGACAGGGATGGTCGGTTCGCACCTGAGCGACTTCCTGCTTGCAAGTACCGGGTGGGAAGTGCACGGAATGTGCCGTTGGCGCAGCTCCATGGACAACGTAGAGCACCTGCTGGAGCACGTCAATCGCCGCGACCGCGTGTTTTTCCATTACGGCGATCTGAACGACTTCGGCTCGCTGCTCAACGTGCTCAACCAATCGCGGCCCGATTACGTGTTTCACCTTGCCGCCCAGAGCTATCCGAAGACCAGTTTCGATTCACCCGCGGAAACCCTGCAGACCAACATAACCGGGACTTCGAACCTCCTGGAGGCGATCCGCCTAAAGGAATTGGATCCGGTTGTGCACGTGTGCGCCTCCTCAGAAGTCTTCGGACGGGTGGCACCAGACATGCTGCCGATTCACGAGGATGTGTCGTTTCATCCGGCTTCCCCATACGCGATCTCCAAGGTGGGTACCGATCTGATCGGCAGGTTCTATGGCGAAGCGTACGGCATGCAGGTCATGACCACGCGCATGTTTACCCATACCGGCCCTAGACGCGGCGATGTCTTCGCGGAGTCGACGTTCGCCAAGCAGATCGCAATGATCGAGGCCGATCTGTGCCCCCCCGTGGTAAAGACGGGAAATCTGGATTCCCTGCGTACCTGGGCCGACGTTCGTGACGCTGTACGGGCGTATTACCTACTGGTCACCGTCAATCCGACCCCTGGCGCGTATTACAACATCGGCGGTTCGTATTCCTGCAGCATACGCGACATGCTGAATTATCTGCTCAGCTGTTCCACCCGTAAGGACATCCAGGTGGAGACAGATCCGGAGCGCCTGCGCCTCATCGATGCCGACCTTCAGGTTCCGGATACGTCCAAATTCAAGCAACACACCGGCTGGCAGCCTCAAATCGATTTTGAGACGACGATGACGGATCTGCTTGAGTACTGGCGCCAACGCGTCGCTAGGGGCGGCCGTTTCTGGTCCCGATGATGGTCTAAGAGGTGAGTTCATGTCATCGATCGTTCGCATACCACGTACCGCTCAGGCGGATGGCATGGATGGTCCGGGCGTAGAGATCCGGAAGCGCGCAGAACCGGCGTTGAAGGTGCGCGCGCGGGCACCGCTGCGCCTTGGACTGGCAGGTGGCGGAACGGATGTGTCCCCCTACAGCGATACTTATGGCGGTTGTGTCCTGAATGCCACGATCTCCATGCACGCCTATTGCACCATCGAGCTGCGCGCCGACGCCCGGGTCGCCTTCGAGGCCAAAGACCTGGACGAGAAGTGGGAGCACGAAGCGGTGGCGGTCCTCGATACGGACGGCAAGCTGCGCCTGCACAAGGCCATCTACAACTCCGTGGTGGCGTTGTTCAACGACGGTGAGCCCCTGCCGGTGCAGGTGACCACCTATTCCGACGCGCCTCCGGGCAGCGGCCTGGGGAGCTCGTCCACCATGGTGGTCGCGATCCTGCGCGCCTATCAGCAGCTGCTGCAGCTGCCCCTGGGCGAGTACGACCTGGCCCAGCTCGCCTATCGGATCGAGCGTCACGACTGCGGGCTTGCCGGCGGCAAGCAGGACCAGTACGCGGCCACCTTCGGCGGGTTCAACTTCATCGAATTCCAGGGCGACGACCGGGTCACCGTCAATCCGCTGCGCATCCGCGACGACATCGTCAACGAGCTGGAATGCCACATGATGCTGTTCTTCACCGGGCTGTCGCGCGAGTCGTCCAAGATCATCGACGACCAGTCCAAGGTGGCGGCCACGGGGGAGAGCGACTTCCTATCGGCCATGCACAGCGTCAAGGAGGCCGCCGTGGACATGAAGGAGGCACTGCTCAAGTCCGACGTCCGGCGCATGGCCGACATCTTGGCCGATTCCTGGCGCGCGAAGAAGAATACCTCCAGCTCCGTTTCCAACCCGCTGGTGGAGTACATCTACGAGACCGCGATGGGGGCGGGTGCGCTTGCGGCGAAGCTCTCCGGCGCGGGAGGCGGCGGCTTCATGATGCTGTTCGTCGAGCCGACCCGCAAGCTCGACGTGGCCGAGGCCCTGAAGCCCTTCGGCGGCAGCCCCTACCGGTTTCACTTCACCAAAGGGGGCGCGCAGGGATGGAACGCGTGAACGAAGACGCCGTTCGCACCCGGATCGCCGATTCCATTCTGGTGAAGGCCCGCATGCTGGAGGATGCCGCCCTGATTCAGTTGGTCGTGCGCGTGGCCGAAGAGTGCACCGAGGCGCTGGAGCGGGGCAACCGCATCCTGTTCGCCGGCAACGGCGGCAGCGCCGCCGACGCCCAGCACCTGGCCGCCGAGCTGGTAAGTCGCTTCGCCTTCGACCGCCGCGGGTTGGCCGGCATTGCCCTGACCACCGACACGTCGGTACTCACCGCAGTGAGCAACGACTATGGCTACGAGCAGGTGTTTCGCCGCCAGCTCGAGGCCCACGGGCGCAGCGGCGATGTGTTCGTCGCCATCAGCACCTCCGGCAACTCGCCCAACATCCTGGAGGCGCTGCAGGCGGCACGGGCACTGGGCATCCGCAGCGTGGGCCTGACCGGCGCGGCCGGCGGCAGGATGGCCGCCTTGTGCGATTTCTGCCTGCGGGTGCCGGCCGAGGACACCGCCCGCACGCAGGAGTGTCACATCCTGCTCGGACACGTGCTGTGCGGGTTGATCGAGCAGGCCATGTTCGGACGAGGAGGACGCCATGCAGGCGATCGTATTGGCCGGGGGACTGGGCACGCGGCTGCGCTCGGCGGTTCCTGAGCTGCCGAAGCCGCTGGCGCCGGTCGCGGGGCGGCCCTTCCTTGATCACGTGCTGCAGTGGCTCTCGGAGAATGGGGCGGGCGAGGTGGTCCTTGCCGTTTCGTATCGCTGGCGGGCTATCCGGGGGGCGTTCGGGCACCGGGCGCACGGCATGACGTTGCGCTATTCCGTCGAGCAGGAGCCCCTCGGAACCGGTGGCGCACTCGTGCAAGCCTTCACGGAACTAGACGATGACCATGCGGTGGTGGTAAACGGCGATACGCTGTTCGCCGTCGACCTCCGGGCCATGTATCGAGCTCACATTGGCGCCGGATCTCAGCTGACGATGGCCGTCAAGCACATGGAAGACTGCTCGCGCTACGGCCGGGTGCTGATGGACGATGCCGGTGCCGTAACAGGATTCGCCGAGAAGCAGGCGGGCGCGCCCGGATGGATCAACGGCGGGTGCTATTGTGTCGCCCGGCAGCTCTTTAGGGATCATTCCCCCGGTCGGGTGTTCTCATTCGAGCAGGACCTGCTGCAGTCGAATGTCACTTCGATCCAGCCGCTCGTGTGTCGCTCAGACGCGTATTTCATCGACATCGGCGTGCCCGCGGATTGGCAGCGCGCCAGCGCGGAGCTGGCCGGCGCAGCTGTGCAGCACGGCAGTTGACGATGCTGGCATTCGTGCACATACCGAAGACCGCCGGCACTACTGCCCGGCAACTGCTGCAGCAGCGCTTTGGCGAGCAGCGCCTGGCCCTTGTGTATGATCGGCCGCCGGGGCGCCCCTTGACCGAGATCACCGAGCTGCCTTCCGAAGCCTGGAGCCGCTATCAAGCCGTGATGGGGCACTTCGCGTTCGGTATCCATCACTTCATCCCCCAACCCGTCCGCTACGTGACATTCCTGCGGGATCCGGTCGAGCGCGTGGTTTCGCTGTATTACCACAACGTTCATCGGCCGAGCCGCTGCCATGAACGCATACACACCGAAGGGATCGACCTGACGCAATTCGTGCGGGCTCGCATCAGCTGCCAGGTCGAGAACTCCATGACCCAGTTCCTGGCGGGAATCGAGCATGTGGCCGGGCGGGACCGAGCTGTGTTCTCCAACGGCTGCCCAGAACGCCTGCTCGAGGTCGCGAAGCGGAACCTGGTGGAGTGGTTCGATCTGGTTGGGTTCGTCGAACGGCCGGAGGAATCCCTTGCGTTGCTCGCCACTACGTTGGGTCTCCACAGCGGTGCCGTGGAGGGTCTGAACGTGAATCGCCAGCGCCCCGCCATGGACCAGATCCCCGCCCATGCGCTGCAGGAGATCCGCGCCGCCAATCGGTTGGACGCGGAGCTGTACCGGTTCGCCCGCGAGCGCTTCGAAGCTCAGTGGCAGCGCCTGAACGGGCACCTGGAGTGTCATTTGGGGTGCCCCCCGGCACATTGATCCGCGCCAGATTTTCGGCGCCCGCGGTCACGGTTGCCATTCGGTAAACATAACCCATTGAGTTGACTGGCCTCCCTGTGCTTGGCACTGATCCTGCTTGGGGTCGAGGACTCCGAGATACGACGGGATCGGCGCTCGTGTACGCACCAGCTCAGTCAACGAAACTGCCAGCGGAATCCGACTTCGACGAACGGCGTGATGCGGGTGGCGGCTTTCCCCCGTGCCACGCGTCTCGGCTGGGGGCTCAGGAGGCGCAGGCGTCGCCATGAAAGCCGCAGCCTTCCTTCCCGCCAAGGGCTCGAGCGACCGGATCGCCAACAAGAACACCATGCTTCTCGATGGTGAGCCGATGTTTCTGCGAAGCCTGAAGAAGCTGGCTAACTGCGCGGCCATCGACGATGTGTTTCTGGATACGGAGTCGCCCGAGATCATCGATCTGGCCTCGGAAGTGCGCTGCCGTGTGCTGCGCCGCGACCCGGCGCTCGCCTCGAACCGCACCGACGGCAATCAGCTGTTCCTGAACCAGGTGCGGCACACCGACGCCGAGATCTGCCTGCAGGCGTTGTGCACCAGTCCCTTCATCCGTCCCGAGACTCTGGAGAAGGCCATCGGCGTGCTGCGGGATAATCCCAGCTACGACTCGGTGGTCGCCGTGCGCAAGGAGAAGCAGTACCGCTGGTCGGGGGGGCGTCCCGGGTACGACCTCGCCCACATCCCGAACTCGGCGGATCTGGACGATACGGTGATCGAGTCCATGGGCCTTTACGTCATGCGCCGGGAGGCGGCGCTGCGCCTGGAGCGGCGCATCGGCGAGCGGCCCTACCTGCTGGAGATCGATCCGCTGGAGGCGATCGACGTCAACTGGCCTCAGGACTTCGAGCTTGCCAACCTGATCGCCGTGGGCCTGCGCGAGCAGGAGCGGCGCCTGTTCCAGAACATCAAACTGCTGCTCACCAGCGCCACGCTCTCGGACATCCTCGACGATCTGGAACTCGACGGCGTGCTGTCGAAGGAGTTCCGCTTGAACCTCCCGGAGCAGAAGATCTTCGGACGCGCCAAAACCATGCAGATCGACGTCTGCCCCGACGATGAAGACTTCACAAAGATCTACGACAGCCTGAACCTCTACGACCACGTGGTTTCGAACGACGTGGTGGTGGTCGCCAACAATATACCCGATTACGCATTTTTCGGTGAGTTGAACGCGAACCTAGCCGTCCGATCCGGTGCTAGTGGAGCAATCATCGACGGGGTGACGCGGGATACTCGGGAAACGAGCGACATGGGGTTTCCCGTGTTCGCCAAGGGGAATTACTGCAAGGACACTCGCAAGCGCGGGATCGTCACCTCCCGCAACAAGACGGTGAGCATCGACGGCATCAGCGTACACAAGGATGACCTGATATTCGGGGATCGCGACGGCATCGTGATCATTCCGAAGAAGCACGAGCGAGAAGTCATCGCGCGGGCGCTGGATAGCCTGAAAAAGGAACGTTTGATTCTCATCGATGTCGCCCAGGGAGTACCTACCAGCCAATTGGTAGACCGCTATGGCTTATTTTGATGAACATGCCGATCATGTCCGTTGCCGAGGTCCGGTGACGTGACGAGGCTCTGTATCGCGAGCTGTTTCCTGCGCCTTGACGGCGACGTCAAAACGGCTTGGGAGCGGGTGGGCGCAGAGCTTGCCTCCCGTGGCCATGAACTGCTGTTGCTTACGGCCGACGACCCCCACAAGGTATCGGTCCCCGCGCTGCAGGTACCGTTCGCGCTACGGGGCTTTCGGAACCTCATGCCGACGGAGCGCGGTGAACCGCAGCCGATTGACGATCGGCACCGGATTCTTGTGGAGCGTGACCGGGTGTGGATGGGGGCATCGGACTACACAGCCGCCGACGCGGAGGCAGGGCTCCGGGCTTGTCAACGCTTCTTCGCGGAACTGGTCGGCGTGGTACGTCCCGTTGCCGGGCTTGTCTGGGGGAACTCCCTGCCCCAAAGCGTCGTCCTGCGCGAAATCCTGCAGAACCGCGGTGTTCCATGCTTTGCGGTGGAGCGGGGTCTCTTGCCAGGCACTTTCATGCTGGAAACGTGCGGCGGCCCCGGTGAGGCGATACTGCACCGGCATTTGGCGGGCACGGCGACCAAGACGGCGGCTACGCGGGACATGGCGGCGATAGCTCAGTATTTCGCAGCGCCGGCGATCGCTAAAGTTCCGCAGGTCACGCACGAGGACGCAGAGGGGGCTCGCGCGCGGCTCGGACTCGCCTGCAAACGCGTGATTACATTTTTCGGGCAACACGACGCGGCGTCGGGGCTCGTACCGCGCGACGCGGATGCGCAGCGACGCGCGCCGGCATTCGGTTCCGTGAGCGACGCCCTGCTCGCGCTTGCAGAAGCGGTTCATGAGCTCGACGACGTGGTTCTGATTTTCAAACCTCATCCGAAGGACTCGGCGGATTACGGTGTGTTGTCTGGCGGCCGAAAGACTCGGTTGGTCACTGACGTCAATTCGCAAACCATTTTTGCGCTGTCCGACGTCATCGTGGCGATGACATCGACGGTACAGTTTGAATCACTGTGGCATCAGAAGCCGCTACTTCTTCTTGCCGAAAGTCAGCTGGCCGGCAAGGGCGTCGCCTATGAAGTCCGGGATCGGGCGGACCTTCGCCGTGCGCTCAGTACTGCGCTGGCTGGCGAGGATCTCGATAGGCGTTCCCTACACGCCCACCGTTTCCTGGCCGACATTATCGACAATGAGCTGATCGGCATTCATGATGAGGCGCCGACACGCGCGCATCTCGCTGATCTGGCGCAGTTCGTCGTCAATCTGGGCGAACGGCAACCGGATGGTCCTGGCCTTGAGGCCGCGATGGAGCGACTGACGGGGGGTGCGACAGGAGAACTGGAGCAGCGGCCGGACGCATCTAAGGAGCAAATCGCCCCTAGTGTGGAGGAACAGCTGCCGGGCGGGGGGATGCCTTCTGGTGTGCTGATTGCAAGCGCGCCGATCTTCGTCATCGGCTGTCCGCGTTCGGGAACGAGTGTGCTATCGCACTCGCTTGCCCGACATTCCCAGACTTGGCTCGGGCCCGAATCCAACTTCATCGCACCTTTGCTGTCCGACGCGGAGCGCAGCTACGAAATGGGCACCAAGCGTGGGCCCGATCACTGGCTCTCCGGTATGAAGGTTTCGTTCGAGGAATACCTGCGGCACATTGGAATCGGGCTCAACGCACTGTACACGGATAGGGCGGAGGGGAAACGATGGATCGATCAAACTCCGGAATACACCTTGAGCCTGCCGACCATCGGCGCAGCATTTCCGGAGGCGGTTTTTGTCAATATGCTGCGCGACGGGCACGAGGTCGTACATTCGATGGTCAACAGCGGCTTTCCCGTCGCGTGGGCCCGCGACTTTCGCCTGGCATGTGAGACGTGGGTCAGGTTCGTGACCTCGGCGCTGGACTATCAAAGCGATCACCCTGAACGTGTTTTGAACGTGCTGCATCATGAGATGGTTGCGGAGCCGGAGGCGGGATTCCGACGCGTTCTCCAGTTCCTTCGGCTGCCTTGGGAACCGGTCGTCACCGACATGTTCGCCCGCGGTGATCGCATAAATTCGTCGTTCAAGGGCGCCGACAAGACGTCCTGGAGTAACTCCTGGACAGAGCAGCAGAAGGCGGTCTTTGAGGAAGTGTGCGGTCCCTTGCAACAGCGGTTGGGTCTCTCGCCCCCATGCACGGATCTGGGAAAGGGTGACTCGCGCGCAGCCCGCCGAGACGATGGGGCGCCTTGGTGCGCGGGTGCGGCGGCGGGAAACAGTGCGGGTGTACGGGGCAGCGGCGCCGGTCTCTCCGACAGGGGGGAAGCTGCGCCGCCGCTCGGGGTTGTCCTCGTCTGCAACTACTCCGAGTACGAGCAGCGCCGCGCAACGATGAGCGGAGAACACCGACACAGGGAATCCGAGGAGCGGCGGTTGATGCGTTCGAGTGCCCGCTTTTCCGTACCGGGGCACTGTTACATCTGCGGGGGTCCTCAAGCATTTCGGGTGGATGGTGGCGGTTCCGGTGATCAGGGCGGTAATTCGGCCCCGAACTGGCGCGAATCGATGGTCTGTCCGACCTGCGGGTTTAACAACCGCGTCCGTGCTGCGGTGCACTTGTTCGAGCGGACGCTTCGCCCGTCGTACACGGATCGCATTTACCTGTGCGAGCAGACGACTCCGTTGTATCGGTGGTTCAGGGGGCACTACCCCAATGTTGTGGGAAGCGAGTACCTCGGCGATCGGGTACCCTACGGCGCTACCAGCAGCAACGGGTTGCGCAACGAGTCTCTGACGCGACTCACGTTTGAGGAGGAGAGCCTGAGGTACATTTTGGCATTCGATGTATTCGAGCATGTCCCAGATTACCATCAGGCCTTTTCGGAGTGTCTGCGCTGCCTGGCGCCGGGTGGAGGCTTGTTCTTCACCGTTCCATTTGCTGCGAACTCACCGGTCAATATCGTCCGCGCGCGGATGACGGTGAGTGGCGATGTCGAGCACCTGCTGGAGCCGGAATATCACTTCAATCCGATCCAAGAGCGGGGTTCACTCTGCTTCTACCACTTTGGTTGGGAAATGCTAGACGAGTTGCGCACGCTGGGGTTTGACCACGTCGCCGCATTGCACTACTGGTCCCCGGAACTTGGGTATCTGGGCGGGGAGCAGCGCTGCTTCTTAGCGCGGAAGGCGGCACAGCGCCCGCGGTTTGTAGGCGCGAGGGCCCTACCGTGAAGGGAACCGAGGACGCGCGGCGCGAGGTGGTCGTCAGCATTTTAATTGTTGTGTTTAACAAGGTCGAGTACACAAGACAATGCCTCGATGCCATCTATCGCAATACGACGGCTCGCTACCCCTTCGAAGTCATCGTAGTGGACAACGCTTCGAGCGACGGCACCGCCGAGTACCTTGAGCGGGCCACGCGGCAGTACTCTGATCTGAGCGCGGTTACGAACGCAGAGAACCTTGGGTTCGTCGGCGGCAACAATGTAGCGGCGCAGCATGCCCGCGGGCGTTACCTGTGCTTCCTGAACAATGATACGGAGGTTGCACCGGGTTGGCTCGAACCCGTGTTGGGACGGCTCGAGGGCGACTCCGCGGTCGGCGGCGTTGGCAGTAAACTGATCTATCCGGACGGGCGCCTGCAGGAGGCGGGCGGCATCATCTTTCGGGATGCCTCGGGCGCGAATTATGGTCGATATGCTCACCCGAATGATCCCGAGTACAATTTCGTGCGCGACGTGGACTACTGCTCTGCGGCGGCTCTCACCGTGCGCACAGAGCTGTTCCAGGCGCTGGGGGGCTTCGATACCCGGTACGCACCTGCGTACTTCGAGGACGCCGATCTCTGCTTCGGGATTCGCAGCTTGGGACATCGCGTCGTCTACGATCACGAATCGGAAGTCATCCATCATGAGGGCGTGACCAGCGGGACAGACCTGAACAGCGGCTTCAAGCGTTTTCAGGTCATCAATCAGCCGAAGTTTGCCGAAAAATGGGCGCACGTACTTGCGGAGCAGCCGGAGCGGGGCGAAGGGGAGCAATACTTGCGTTCGGTCTGCGACCGTCGCACCCGTCGGGGGCAATGCGTGGTCATGGGCTCTGTGGAGATCCAGCAACATGACCGACAGGGCGGGGCATTTCGGTTCATCAACATGCTCCAGATACTCGTGGAGGCAGGGCACCACGTTACCTGTTTCGCACAGAACACGCGCTGGCGCGAACCCGACGTAGATCTCGAGCCGTATGTCCACGCCCTACGAAGGCACGGGGTCTTGGTATACCGTTTCGACGTCGGTTTTGACGGCAGGCCGCGGAAGCCCAACCTCACATACCTCCAGGATCTGCTTCACGCGCGTCGCTACGACGCAGCGCTGCTGCTCGGCGGTTTCGACTCGCAACACTTTGTCCACGTGATTGCGCAGGCGAGTCCGTGGACCCGGATCGTCGTGGACTCGGTAGACCTCGCGTATCTGCGCGAGGGGCGCTTTCTGGCGAAGCAGCATGTACCGCGCCTGTGGGCGGATTACGAAGCACGTAAGTGGAAAGAACTCGGAACCTATAAGCACGCCGACGCGGTGTTGACGGTTACGGAGCGGGAGCGGGATCTGATCGACCGGGACCTTGGGGCGAACACGGGATTCTACATGCCGGACCTCTATCCGGCTCCGGAAGCGATCCCGGCGTACGAGGAGCGATCTGGCCTCGTGTTCCTCGCCGGGTTTCGCCACCCCCCGAATGTGGATGCGGTCCGTCTGTTACTCGACATGATCATGCCGTTGGTGCGGCAGCGCTTGCCGGAGGTGGAGCTGACGGTAGTGGGCGATTCACCGCCGGACTGGCTCCGCGAGCGCGCCGACAAGAAGACGGTGGTCACCGGGTATGTTCCACATCTGCAGCCATACCTGCAGACGGCCCGCGTCGCGGTGGCGCCGATCACGTGGGGGGCCGGGATCAAAGGGAAGATCTGCCAGACCATGGCCGTGGGGACGCCCAACGTTACGACTACCATCGGCGCCGAAGGGATGGGGCTGGTGGACGGCCAGGAGGCCTTGATTGCGGACGCGGCGGAGGAGTTCGCCGACGCGGTGGTTCGGATTTATCAGGACCGAGGGCTCTGGGAACGCGTTTCCGAGAGCGGGCGCCGATGGATAGTGGCACGTCATTCGAAGCGGATCGTATCAGAGCGCCTAGAGGAGGTTCTGTTTCCAAGGCCAGTGGACGGGCCTGGGGAATCGGAGGGGGACTGTTTCGAATGCGTCTCGGCCGGCTATCAGGCACTTCGAGACCGGCGCTTCGAGCGAAGTGAGGCGATTTTTCGCTCCCTTGTTGAGCGGTTTCCCGCTTTTGCCGAATCACACTTGGGTTTGGGCCGAGTTCTCTTGTCGCAGCGACGGTTCGACGAGGGGGCCGCTGCTATGCGCGCAGCCCTTGCACGTACCGATAACCGACTTGCGGTGCAGATCTCCCTGGCGGACCTGCTACTCCAGGCCGCCAAACCGGGCGACGCGGCTGCGCTGTTGGAAAAGGCGTTGCTGGAGGCAGACCGGTCGCACCAGAACTACGGAGATGCGCGGGACATGCTCGAGATGGCATGCAACAGCGCGATGCCCGCGTACCCGCTCTGGCGTGCGCGGCACGAAACGATCAACCGCGGAGGCGAGGGCATCGTCGCGGGATCGTCCCCTTCAGATCAGGTTCATCTCTTCCTCACGCACCGGCACCAAGACACCGCTCGATTGGGGGACACGCTGGATTCATTAGGCGCGCAGCTCTGCGCGAAGTGGAAGCTGACTGTGGTCAGCAACGCGCCTGCTCCAGATCCGCTATTTCAGCAGCTAGAAGTCCTGGAGTGGGTCACCGTGGAAGGGGATCCAGAGGCGGCGATCGCGGAGATCGCGCGGCGATCCAATGCGGCTTGGATCGGATTCGTCAATGCGGGTGATTGCCTCCATCCGAGAGCGATCTTCGCCTGTCTGGCGAGCGCAAACGTCCATGCAGAATGGCGTATGTTGTATACGGACGAAGACGCCATCACGGCGCACGGGGTGCGATGTGACCCACGCTTCAAGCCGGATTTCAATCTAGAGTTGCTGCGGTCAATGCCGTACCTCGGCGGGCTGACGCTGATTCGAGGTGGGATGCAACCGGTCTTGGCGGATGGGGCAGCAGCGCGCACACCCGTCTGGTCATGCGATACCGCCCTCCGATTGTACGAGCGGTTTGGCGAGTCCGCGATTGGTCACATCCCCGAGGTCCTTTACCACCGGCGCAGGCCGGCGGGCGAAGGTCCGGCAGCGGAGGCCGAGTACAGGACTTGCGTGGATGGGCATTTAAAGCGCTCTGGCGTATCGGCGAAGGTCGGCGCCGGGTTGGTTGCCGGAACGAATTTCATCGAATACATCCCACCTCGGTGGCCCCTGGTGTCCATTATCGTGCCCACGCGGGACCGGCTAACGCTGCTCGAACCGTGTATCGAAAGCCTGCTGCAACGCACCAGATACCCGGCATTCGAGGTGCTGGTGGTGGACAACGACAGCCGCGACCCCGACGCTTTAGCGTATTTGAAGGCCCTTCCCGCACGTGATCGCCGGGTCCGCGTGCTTTCTTTTCCAGACGCATACAATTTCTCCACCATGAACAACGTTGCCGCTCGCGCCGCCGGGGGTGAGTACCTGCTTCTGCTCAACAACGACACGTTGATCGTGCAGCCGAATTGGCTGGAACGGATGATGGCGCAGGCGCAGCGGCCAGACGTGGGCATCGTGGGTTGCCGTCTGGTGTACCCGGACAAGCGTATACAACATGCTGGAGTGATCCTCGGGATGGGGCATAACGGCGTCGGTGAGCACACCTTTTTGGGGCAGTCGATGAACGCGCCCGGGTACATGAATCGGGCCCAAGTTGCACAGGAGTTCTCCGCCGTCACGGGGGCTTGCCTGTTGATCAGAAGATCTGTGTACGACGAGGTCGGCGGGCTCGACCAGGAGAACCTGGCGGTCATGTACAACGACATCGACCTATGCCTCAAGGTGCGTAGCCAAGGATACCGGGTGATCTGGACGCCGTTTTCCACGCTCGTTCATCACTGCGGCGCCAGCCTCCAGGACGGATATTACGGGGATCCGGCCAAGCTGGAGCAGGCGCGGCGGGAGGCCGCCGCGATGCTCGACCGTTGGTTGCCAATCCTCTGCGCTGATCCGGCTTACAATCGCAATCTCAGTCTGGTGAGGATGGATCCCACCTGCGACGTCGAGGTGGCCACAGGTTGGAACGCTCCTGGGCGGCATGGCCTCCGCATCATGGGTCTGTCGGCCGGTTCCGAAGGCTCCCACGAGCATCGTGTGACCATTCCTTTGCGTGTTCTGGCACGGGAACGTGTGGCTCACACGGCGGTTCTCCCCAAGTACGCGGATCGTGTACGGGTGCCGAGCGTCGCAGAACTGGCCCGCGAGCGACCGGGCACCCTGCTGGCTCACAATGCGGTCCATGACATTCAACTGCAGGCGCTGGAGAACTACCGGCGGTTCAACCGCGACGTGTTCCTGGTGTTCAGCCAGGACGACCTGATGGTGGATCTTCCGGAGTACAACGAGTTTCGCGCCAAACTGTACCCTGATATCGAGCATCGCCTACGCCGGGGTATGGCAGCGTGCCAGCGTCTGATCGTGACGACGCAGCCGCTGGCGGAGGCGTACCGGAGCTGGGCGGATGATATCCGTATCGTCCCAAACTGTATCGACGCCGGCGTGTGGAAGCCGCTCACCTCCGGTCGTAACCGTGGGCCGAAGCCGCGGGTGGGCTGGGCCGGCGCGCAGCAGCATGGAGGCGATCTCGAGATAATCTTCGACCTCGTGCGTGAAACGTCTGGACAGATCGATTGGGTGTTCTTCGGCCTGTGTTTCAGGGAGCTTCTGCCATATGTGGCAGAGGTGCACGATCCGGTGCCCTTCGATCAGTATCCGTCGAAGCTTGCCAGCTTGGATCTGGACCTTGGGGTGGCGCCCTTGGTGGACAATCGCTTTAATGAGGCGAAGAGCAACCTCAAAGTCCTGGAATACGGGGCCCTGGGCATCCCGGTGGTCTGCAGTGACCTCGAACCATACCGCGGTGCTCCGGTCGCGCTGGTTGCCAATACGACGGCTGCATGGAAGGAGGCGATCCTGGCACGGGTCCACGAACTCGGTGGTGCAGCACGTGAAGGGGACGCGCTGCGAGACTGGGTCTACAGTGATTGGACGTTCCAAAATCACGTCGAGGATTGGTTGGGAGCCCTGCTTCCCGGAGCCGCCGCTGAAAGGATCCGGGAGACGGCTTCGTGAACTGCGAGTCTCTGCTGGCGCAGGCGTTCCAGTTGCAACGCCGCGGGCATGCGGAGCAGGCCGAGGGAGCCCTCCGGGAAGCGCTGTCGACGTCCGCAGATCCCGTCTTCCATTTGGCGCTCGGCGCGTTGCTCCACGACCTGGGCCGGCTGGACGAGGCGATGGGCCACTATGCGCAGGCTCTCGACGGCGATAACCGTCTGGCCGCGGCGGCGAAGAGCGGGCTGCGCGACCTGGGTGTGCAGCAGACCGTGGCTGCCCTGGAGCGCGGTGACTTCCCAGCGGCGGAAAAGCGGGCGCGCCAACTTCTGGTTCTTCTTCCGGAGGATCGGGTGCTGCGCCACGATTTGGCGCTTGCCTTCCATCACGGGGGTCAGACCGAGGCGGCACGCCGAGCACTTGAAGGCATCCTCGAGTCCGACCCGACCGACGTCAACGCGCACGTGAACCTCGGGGCGGTGCTCCAGGACCTCGGTGATGTCCGCCTGGCCAGTGCGCATTTTCAGGTGGCGTTACAGCACGATCCGAACTGCGGGCCGGCAACCCGCAACTTGGCTGCGCTGCGACGCCGTAGCGGCGACCTCGACCAGGCGGGTGTTTATCTCGAATACGCCCGGCGCAACCGGGCGGCGAACGCCGAGCTGTTGGCGGGGCTCACGCTTCAGCGCGCGTTGCAGTTGCCGGCCATCTATCAGTCCACGGCCGAGATCGACTATTGCCGCGAACGGCTGCTGGCGGTGCTCGACGCGCTCGACGCCGAGGATTTCGCGTTCCAGGACCCTTTGCGCAGCATCGGGGCGACGGCATTCTTCCTGGCGTACCACGGTCACGGCGACGTGGCGATCCAGCGCCAGATCGCCAGCCTGGTGGCGCGCGGCTACACCCCCCAGCCGGTAGAGCCCGGCCCCGCGCGTAGCGATGGACGAGTTCGCGTCGGCTTGGTGTCGACGTACTTCAAGAATCACACCATCGGCAAGCTCAATCTCGGAACCGTGCGCAACATCGACCGCGAGCGGTTCTCGGTCCATGTGTTCTCGATCGGCGACCACCAGGATCGCACCGCAACCGCGTTTCGCCGGTGCGCCGACCACTATGAGGCGGTCCCGAGGTCGCTGGACGCGGCACGAGCCGCAATTGCCCGCGCGAACCTCGACGTCCTGTTGTTCACCGACATCGGAATGGAGCCGGTGACCTATTTTCTCGCCTTCTCGCGCCTCGCGCCGGTGCAGTGCGTCACCTGGGGGCATCCGATCACCACGGGGATCGACACCGTCGACTACTTCATCAGCGCGGTGGATGCGGAGTGCGACGGCAACGAGCGCCACTACAGCGAGCGATTGGTGGCGCTCCGGACCATGCAACCACACTATGCCCGGCCGCAGATCGCGGGAGGCAGGAAGCCGCGCGCCGCGCTGGGGGTGCCGGACGACCGCACGCTCTACCTGTGTCCGCAGAGCCTGTTCAAGTTCCACCCGGACTTCGATGTGATACTGAGGGAAATCCTGAGGGGCGATCCGCGGGGAATACTGGTGCTCGTCGAGGGCCAGAACCGGACCTGGAGCGAATTGCTCAAGGCGCGGTTCCGCAACACGCTGCCGGACGTGGCGCATCGCATCCTGTTCTTGCCGCGCATGAGCGGCGCCGACTTCATGAGTCTCATCGCGTGTGCGGACGTGGTGCTGGACACGCCGGTGTTCTGCGGCGGCAATACCACTTACGAGGCACTGGGCCTTGGGAAACCGGTGGTGACCTTGCCATCCGATCTGCTCCGTGGGCGGCTTACCTATGCCGTGTACCGCAAAATGGGCTACCTCGACTGCGTCGCTGACGATCCGGCGCGGTACGTCGACATCGCACTGCGGCTGGGCACCGATCTGGATTTCCGCCGGACGGCCGAAGCCGCGGTTCAGGAACGCGCTGCGAGCCTGTTCGAAGACCTGCGTGCGGTGCGGGAGTTGGAGGGGTTGTTCGCGCGGGCGGTAGCGGGCGAGCGGGGCATACCAGACACTTCCGTGTGAGCTCCCGCGGCCTGCGGCGGACGGCGCCGCGCATCCAGACGCCCTTAGTCCGTCCCGCCGCGCCCGATCCGAATCGTCCCAGGACCTCGCCCGTCAGTGTAGCGTTGCCACATCTGTTCGTATGCGGCCTCGAGGTGGCGGGCGTAGCGCTCCGCGTCGAAGAGTGCACAACCAGGTAGTTGGTGCTGCAGTGCCTGGCGCACCTGGGCGTAGCGGTGTGGTTCGCAGGCCAGGCTCACCGCGAGTCGTTCGTACCCGGCAAGGTCGGCGACGACCAGCTGCTCCATGCCCACTGCAGCGAGGGCGCTCGCGGCCACCCGGGAGGCAAAGCTCCGTCCCGGGCAGGTCAGCAGCGGAACGCCGCTCCAGAGCGAGTCCACGGCCGTGGTATGGGCGTTGTAGTGAAGCGTGTCGAGGAACAGATCGGCGAGCCCGTGTCGCGCAAGATGCTCAGGCTTGGGGACTTTCGGCGCGAAGACGAGGCGGGCCGAGTCAACGCCTCGCGCCTGCGCTTCGCGGCGCAGGTTCTCCGCCGCCTGGGGAGAGCTCTGCAGCAGCCAGAGCACGCTTCCCGGGACGCGGGCGAGGATGCGCATCCACACGTCGAAGATGGTCGGCTCGATCTTGTAGTTGGTGTTGAAGCAGCAGAACACGAACCCGTGTTCGGGCAAGCCGCATTCCGAACGGCTCGGTCGGCGCTCCGCCAAGCGCGGCTGTGGATCGGTGACCAGATAGCAATCGGGCAGCAGCACCGGGTGTTCGGCGAGGTGTTGCAACTGCTCGGGTGGCGAGACACGCGCATCGGTGACCAGGTAGTCGATGAAGTCGCCGCCGAGGCTGCCGGGAAATCCGATGTAGTTGACCTGGATCGGGGCGGGCCGCAGGGCGAAGATCTCGGCGCGGCTGTCGCGGGTGAAGCCGGCCCGGTCCACGAGGATGTGGATGCCGTCGCCGGCGATACGCTGCGCGCTCGCCAGATAGGAGTCCTCGGTTAGGTCGACGAAATGGTCCGAGTCGGCGGCGATGCGCCGGCGGTAGTCGCTGCCGTCATCCGGGCCCCAAGTGTAAGTGAAGATTTCGAACCGTTGTCGGTCGTGAAGGGCAAACAACTGCACCATGAGATGTGCCGTGGGGTGATTGCGAAAGTTCGCCGAGACGTAGCCGATCTTCAGCCGCGGCGGATTGGGTGCCAGGCGTGGCCGAGCCAGCCGGTCGTGAAGGCTGCTCACTCGGGCGCTCTTCTCCTGCGCATAGCGCTGCGCGATCGCCAGCTGGGTCGCGGTACTGAAAGGCAGGCTCAAGGCCGTGAACGGGTCCACGGGGCTCGCCTCACCGCGGGCAAGGCATTCCTCCACCAGCGACTCCAGGCGTCGGAGGCCACCATTGCGTTCCGACCAGTCGCAGATTTGCCGGCGCAGGGTGAGGGCGTTGGCCTCGGCGCCGGTGTAGTCGGGCTTGAGCTCGACCGCACGTTCATAGTGGGCGATCGCCTCCGGAAAGCGGCTCTGCTCCGAATACACCGACGCGAGGTTGTTGTACGCTTCGGCAAAATCGGGCTTCAGCGCGATGGCCTCCTGATAGCTTGCGATGGCCTGGTCCGGGAGTTTCAGCCCCTTGAGCGCATTGCCCAGGTTGTTGTGGGTGCCGGCGAAGCCCGGGCGCAGCCGCAGCGCCTGACGGTAGCAGTCCACCGCCTGGTTCAGCTCCCGCTTCTGCGCCAGCACCTGCCCGAGGTGATTGTAAGCTTCCGCATGTTCCGGAATCCGCTGCAACAACGCGCGGTAGCATGCGGCGGCGTCATCGAAGCGGCGTAGACCCCGCAGGGCATTGCCGAGGTTGAACCATGCTCCGGTGATCGTCGGATCGAGCTGCAGCGCCGTGCGGTAGGAGTCGACCGCCAGGGCCAGGTTTCCCAATTCCGTGAGGGCATTGCCGAGGTTGAAGTGAATCGCCCCATGGGACGGTTCGAGCTCAATGGCCATTCGGTAGTAGCCGATAGCGGTGGCGGCCCCGTGCCGTTCGTGGGTCACGATGCCGAGGTTGCGATAGGCGAGGGCGTAGCCGGGATCGGCCGCAAGGGCGCGTTCGTACCACTGGATCGCCTGCTGCGGGCGCCCGGCGCCGCGATGGGCGTTGCCGATGCTGGTGAGAATGACCGCGGAACCGGGCGCCCCTGCGCTGGCCCGATGCAGCCACTCCAGGGCGGTGTCGCACTGGCCGCGCGCGCAGGCCGCGACGCCCAACAGGTGCAGGGCGTCGGCATTTGCCGGGTCCCGGTCGAGGACCGCGCGGCAGGCGCCCTCCATTTCGTCCAGGCGCTGGTGAGCGTGAGCCCGCATGGCGAGCTCCAGCAGGGGGGTGACGTCTGCGGCGGAAGCGGGTTCAGTATCCGGGGTGCTCATCGGCTTCGCGTTTTTGGCGGTGTCGGGCACCGGCGTCAAATTCTTGTTTTTGCACGCCTTGCTATGCAAGTTCGACGCCAACGGCAGATCGACGGCAGGGCGGCAGGAAATTGCCGGGAGGTTAAAGTTTTCCGCCCCACGGCCGTTGAGGGGGTCGGAGGCGGTGAATGCAGGCCCTGCGGGCCCAGCATATCCGCTCGGTACACCCCGCGGCGCGCCCGCAGTGTTCGGTCGCGCCATAGGAGAAAGATCATGGCATTGCTCATCAACACCAACATTCAGTCGATGAACGCTCAGCGCAACCTGAG
>Ga0209347_1002335_pt1 | contig 25532 bp, 27 predicted proteins | sample AutmiccommuBRH23_FD_187382 | JGI IMG/M metagenome (GOLD analysis project Ga0209347, IMG submission 187382) | Deep subsurface microbial communities from Mt. Terri, Switzerland - Autotrophic microbial communities BRH/23 (SPAdes) (version 2) | ecosystem: Environmental > Aquatic > Deep subsurface >...
CCGACCTGGCGGGCGAGAAGCGCCCGCCGAGGGCGGGGCGGGCGCTGGCCGGGCCATTTGGGGGCCCGTCCGGTGCAAGATGAGATGGCGGTGTGTGGCGAAGGCGATGGCCTTCGCCAGAGACATGGGGCAAGCGAGCCGCCCCCCAAACCTCAGGCCGCGCGCTTCTCATGCAGGCCTTCGGCGATCTCCTCAACGACCTTGGCGCAGAACGCATCCAGATCACCCGGCTTGCGGCTGGTCACCAGCCCCTGATCGGTGACGACCTCGGAGTCTTCCCAGATCCCGCCCGCATTCAGCACGTCTGTCTTGATCGACGCATAGGAGGTGACGTTGCGGCCAGAGATGATCCCCGCCTCGATAAGCAGCCAGGGCGCGTGGCAGATCGCGGCGATCACCTTCTTGTCCGTCCAGAACGCCTTGATGAAGTCGATGGCCGAGGCCTCGACCCGCAGCAGATCGGGGTTGATCTGCCCGCCGGGCAGCACCAGCGCGTCATAGTCGCCCGCGCTGACATCGGATAGCACCTTGTCCACTGGAACAGCACGGCCCCAGTCATCGCCGTCCCAGCCCTTGATCTCGTCGGATTTCAGCGAGACGACATGAACATCGGCACCCGCACCGCGCAGCTTCTTCAGCGGCACTTCGAGTTCGGATTGTTCAAAGCCGTCGGTGGCGAGGATGGCGACACGCTTGCCGGAAATGTCCTGCATCTGAGGTCTCCTGTGTTTGGGATTATGCCCTCACAACGAAGAGCCCCCGCGCAGGGTTCCGGCGATGACCCGGGCGGCCCTAGCCTTTGGCAACAATCCGCGCCCGCAGCGCTTCGGTCAGCGCCTCGCGCGGCAGGGCGCGGTCCTCGGCCAGACGGCGCAGGCCGAACTGCACCCGGGCCATCTCCTGGTAATAGCTGGTGAAGGCATAGTTGACCGCCGCCCCGGCGACCGCCCCCAGCACCGGCGCCGCCTGCGCCGCCAGCTTCTGCCCCATCACCAGCGACAGCCGCGGCGCCACCCGGGCGATCACCGCCTGCAGGCTGGTGCCGGTGATCGTCACCCGCGCTGCCAGAAACCCCAGATCGGCGCCGTCATCCTTGGTCATCGGCCCGGCGGCGGCCAGCACCCGGATACAGTCGATCCGCGTCTCCTCATCGGCCGGATCGAAGCCATGCTCGGCCGCGATGCCCTGAATGGCGCGCAGCAGCACGGTCGTCGTCACCGGCAGCTCGGCCAGCGAGGTCGCCAGCCCGCCCGCGCCGCCCGCCGCCCCCATCGCGGTGGTCAGCACGGTGTTGAGCCAGTCGGGCCGGTCCGACAGCACTCCGCGCGACCGGGCGGCGGCGGTAAATGCGGTTTCCAGCGCCGAGCGGGTTGCCGCCTCCAGCCGGTCCTTCACCCGGTCGGGCAAGCGCTCCAGCAGGTTCTCGGCATTGCCGCCGACGAACCCCAGCAACTGCATCCCAACGCCGCTGGCGGCCTTGTGGCGCAGCGCCAATGCGTCCAGCGCGGCCACAACCGAAGGATCGGTCAGCGGCATCAGGCTGGTCTGGGCAATGTCGGTGTCGGTCATGGCATCCTCCGGGGGCAAGCTCCCCCAATATGGGAGGCCGGGGCTCAGGGTGCCAGAGCTTCCTCGGGCAGGTCGCGCGTCACCTCGCCCGCCACGCCGTCCCAGGCACCCACGTCCAGCTCCAGCCCCAGCACCCGGTCGGGGTTGGTCGGCGGCGGCATCAGCACGTCCGGCATCTTGGCAAAGCCGAAGCGGCGGTAATAGGGCGCGTCCCCGACCAGCAGCACCCGGCCCCAGCCGATGCGGCGCGCCTCGGTCAGGCTCTCATGGATCAGCAGCGCCCCCAGCCCCTCGCCCTGGTGCACAGGATGCACCGCCACCGGCCCCATCAGCAGCGTGCGCGCCCCGCCCACCCGCACCGGCCAGTAGCGGATCACCGCCGCCAGCGCGCCGGTATCATCGCGCAGGGTCAGGCACAGCTCCGCCACTTTCGGAACGCCGTCGCGCAGCCGGTAGGAGGACAGCGCCGTACGGCCGGGCGCGAAGCACAGGTCATAGAGCGCCTCCACATCCCACCAGTCGGCGTCTGTCTCTTCTTCCAGCTGGTACATGGGCGGGCCTTCGGCATTCGCGGAATCGACTGGAAACGCGCCTAACACGGGGTAAGGTCGGGTTCAAACCCAGAAAGGACCCGCATGTTCTACCGCCCCGAAGACGGCCACGGCCTGCCCCACAACCCGTTCAACGCCATCGTCTCGCCGCGCCCGATCGGGTGGATTTCCAGCCGCGGCAGCGAGGGTGACAACCTCGCGCCCTATTCGTTCTTCAACGCCGCGGCCTATGTGCCGCCACAGGTGATGTTCTCCTCGACCAGCGCCAAGGATTCGCTGGCGAACATCCGCGAGAGCGGCGTGTTCGCCGTGAACATCGTGGCCTATGCGGCGCGCGAGGCGATGAATGCCAGCTCTGCCGCCACGGCGCGGGGGGTGGATGAGTTCGAGCTGGCCAGGATCGCCAAGGCGGAATGCGACACCATCCCCTGCCCCCGCGTTGCCGATGCGCCGGCCACCCTGGAGTGCAGGATGACCCAGATTGTCCCCCTGTTGGGAAAGGCGAACTTCCTGATCCTGGGCGAGGTCATCGGCATCCACCTGCGCGATGACTGCGTGGTGGACGGGCGCTTCGATGTGACCCGCTTTGCCCCACTCGGCCGGCTTGGCTACAAGGATTACGCCGCGGTGCGTGAGGTGTTCGAAATGCAGCGGCCGGGCGAGCGCTAAAGCGCGGCGCGGCGATCCCGCGCCAGCCGCCGTTCCCGCATCAGGGTGTAAAGCCCGCTGGCGATGACGATGGCGCTGCCGATCAGGGTAGCGGCATCGGGGCGCTCGGCAAAAACCAGCGTGCCGAGGATTATGGCGAAGACGAGGCGGGTGTAGCGGAAGGGCGTCACGACTGACACGTCGCCGATCCGCATCGCCGAGGTCAGCCAGTAATAGGCCGCCACCCCGAACAGCGTGGCCCCGGCAAGGTATCCCCAGTCGGTCGCCTGCGGCATCACCGCGCCGCCGCTGAAGGCCAGCATCACCGCGCCTGTCGGGATCAGCGCAAGGAAGCCGTAGATCCCCAGCTGCACGTTCGACAGCACCTTCGGCGCGGCCCGCGTGGCAAGATCGCGGCCCGCGAATCCGAGCGTCCCCAAGACAGCGCACAGCGAGGCCGCCTCGAACCCAGACGCCCCGGGGCGCAGGATCACCATCACCCCGGCAAAGCCCACCAGGATCGCCAGCCACCGCCGCCAGCCGACCTTCTCGCCAAACACCAGCGCCGCGCCGGCGACCACCACCAGCGGCGTCGCCTGCAGGATCGCGCTGGCGCTGGACAGCGGCGTCAGCGCCAGCGCCAGCGTGTAGCCAAGCCGCCCAAGCACCTCGAACACCGCCTTCAGGATCAGCGGCCGGGACAGCAGCGCCGGATGGAACAGCGGCTCGCCCCGCCGCAGCGTCAGCAATATGAAGCCGATCATGCCGCCAAGCCCGAACAGGATAAGGATCAGCCCCACCGGCAGCGCCTTTGACGCCGCCTTGATGAACATGTCCTCGATGGCGAAGCCGGCCATCGCCGCCACCATCAGGATGCTGCCGCGCATGTTGTCCATCTGTCCTCCGGGGGCTGCCGAGGCCCCGTGATACCCGGGCAACCCTCCCGCCGCCAGACCCGCTTTGCCCCTTCCCCTCACCCGCCCCCGCGCCTACCCTCTCGCCGCACGGTAGCGGAGGCAGGCATGGATACGGTGATCGGGGTGATCGGCGGCTCGGGGCTTTACGAGATCGCGGGGCTGGAAGCGGCCGAATGGGTCAGCGTCGCCACCCCTTGGGGCACGCCCTCCGACCAGATCCTGACGGGGCGGCTCGGCGGGGTGGCGATGGCCTTCCTGCCGCGGCACGGGCGCGGGCATGTGCATTCCCCCTCCACCGTGCCCTACCGCGCCAATATCGACGCGCTGAAGCGGCTGGGGGTGACCGATGTCATCTCGGTCTCCGCCTGCGGATCGTTCCGCGAGGCAATGGCGCCAGGCGATTTCGTGATCGTCGACCAGTTCATCGACCGCACCTTCGCGCGCGAGAAATCCTTCTTCGGCACCGGCTGCGTCGGCCATGTCAGCGTGGCGCATCCGGTCTGCCCGCGGCTCTCGGCCGCCTGCCTTGCCGCAGGGCGCGATATGGGGCTGCGGATGCATGACGGCGGCACCTACCTCGCAATGGAGGGTCCGCAATTCTCCACCCTTGCCGAAAGCAAGATGTACCGAGACTGGGGCTGCGACGTGATCGGCATGACCAACATGCCCGAGGCGAAACTCGCCCGCGAGGCAGAGCTTTGCTATGCCAGCGTGGCGATGATCACCGATTACGACAGCTGGCACCCGGATCATGGCGCGGTGGACATCACCCAGATCATCCAGACGCTGGGACAGAACGCCGACCACGCCCACAGCCTCGTGGCGCGGCTGCCCGCGCTGCTGGGGGCGGTTCGCGAGCCCTGCCCACACGGCTGCGACCGTGCGCTGGACCATGCGATCATGACCGCGCCGGAGAAGCGCGACCCGGCCCTGCTTGCGCGGCTGGATGCGGTTGCGGGGCGGGTGCTGAGGGCGACGGTCTAGGTCCTGGCCTCTGTCCCGCCAAGAGTTCGCTACCCTGCGCCCCAGACAGCAAAGCGGCTGACTGCAGGCGTCTGCGGACAGTGCAAAGGCCACCGCCCGCTCGTGCGGCAATGACGGAGCGGGTGCGCCATCCTTCGCCCTGTTTCGCGGCGAAACGGCGGAATTCTGCGCATGCAGCATTCACGCCGCGCCGCAGCGCCCAAAATCTCCTATACCGGGGGTTGCGCAGATCGGGATCCCCCCATAGCACTGACCGGGTTGCTGACCAGTCATAGTATTGAGACTTTCTCGGTTTACGCAGAGCCATCGGGCGCGCCGCTTCAGGAAAGCTTATGGGCAGAGTGAATCTCCAGACTGACATCTTGCGGTCGTCGCGGCTCCGTTCCGCGCACAACCATGCTGCGACGCAGCGGGGTCTGCTATGCGGATCCTGATCCTTGGCATCAACTATTCACCCGAGATCATCTCGACAGCGGTCTATACCACCGGCCTGAGCGAAATGCTGGCCGAGGCCGGCCATGAGGTGCGGGTCATCACGGCGCAGCCCTATTTTCCTGCGTGGAAAGTGATGGCAGGCTGGCCGCGCTTCGCCTATCGCAGCGAGCACCCGCGACCGGACCTGCCTAACCTGCACGTCACCCATTGCCCGCTCTACGTGCCCGCGAACCCGACCGGCGCAAAGCGCATCCTGCACCACCTGAGCTTTGCGCTGGTGGCGCTGCCCCGTGCGCTGTGGGCGGCGCTGACGAAGAAGCCGGACCTTGTGATGGTGATCGCGCCGTCGATGATGTCGGCGCTGGCCGGAGTGCCGGCGGCGCGGATCGCGGGCGCGAAGACCTGGCTGCATATCCAGGATTACGAAGTGGAGGCGGCCTTTGCCACCGGACTTCTGAAAGAAGGCAGCCGCATCGGCCGGATCGCCAAGGGCTTCGAGGCCTGGGTGCTGAGGCGCTTTGACCGCATCTCGTCGATCTCGGACCCGATGCTTGCCAAGCTGACCGAGAAAGGCGTCCCCGCCAGCAAGGTGTTCGAGCTTCGGAATTGGGCCAATCTTGCGAAGGTGATCCCGGTGACCGGGCGCTCGCCGATGTGCGAGGAACTGGGCATCACCACCCCGCATGTCGCCCTCTACTCCGGCAATCTCGCCAACAAGCAGGGAATCGAGATCATTCCACAGGCGGCGCGGTTGCTTGCGCATCGCCGCGACCTGACTTTCGCGATCTGCGGCGATGGATCCTTCAAGGCCGAGCTGGAGCGGTTGGCGGAGGGGCTGGACAACATCCGCTTCTTCCCGCTGCAGCCGCTCGAGAAATTCTCGGACACGCTGGGAATGGCGACGGTCCACCTTCTGCCGCAGATCGCCGGCGCGGCGGACCTTGTGCTGCCCTCGAAACTGACCAACATGCTGGCCTCGGGCCGGCCGGTGATTGCCACGGCCGAGCCCGGCACTGCGCTGGCGCGCGAGGTCGAGGGCTGCGGCATGGTCACCCGGCCCGGCGATGCCGCGGCCCTGGCCGCAGCGATCGAGACGCTGATCGACCAGCCCGAGCTTTGCGCCGCCCAAGGTGCCGCGGCCCGCGCCCGCGCCTATGAGAGATGGGACAGCGCCGCGATCTTCGCCCGCTTCGAGGCAGAGATCCTGCGGCTGACCCCCAAGACAGACGAAACGCCCGCAGCGGCACTGGACGCACTGAAGGACCACAGATGAAAAAGGCTCTGATCACCGGCATCACCGGCCAGGACGGCTCTTACCTGACCGAGCTGCTGCTCGAAAAAGGATACGAGGTTCATGGCATCAAGCGCCGCGCCTCGTCGTTGAACACCCAGCGGGTCGACCACCTCTACGAAGACCCCCACGTCGACAATGCCCGGCTGAAGCTGCATTACGGCGACCTGACCGACTCGTCCAACCTGACGCGGATTCTGCGCGATGTGGAGCCTGACGAGGTTTACAACCTCGGCGCCCAATCGCATGTTGCCGTCAGCTTCGAGGCGCCCGAATACACCGCAGATGTCGATGCGATGGGGACCCTGCGCCTGCTGGAGGCGATCCGTTTCCTCGGCCTCGAGAGGACCACCCGCTTCTACCAGGCCTCGACCTCCGAGCTTTACGGCCTTGTCCAGGAAATCCCGCAGCGCGAGACCACCCCGTTCCACCCACGCTCTCCCTATGCCGTCGCCAAGATGTATGCCTACTGGATCGCAGTGAACTACCGTGAGGCCTACGGGATCTATGCCTGCAACGGCATCCTCTTCAACCACGAGAGCCCACGCCGCGGCGAGACCTTCGTGACCCGCAAGATCACCCGCGGCCTGTCGAACATCGCGATGGGGCTGGAGCCCTGCCTCTACATGGGCAACATCGACAGCTTGCGCGACTGGGGCCATGCGAAGGACTATGTCCGCATGCAGTGGATGATGCTGCAGCAGGACACGCCCGAAGATTACGTGATCGCCACCGGCGTGCAGTACTCGGTGCGCGAGTTCATCACCTGGGCGGCCGAGGACCTCGGTATCACGCTGGAGTTTACAGGCACCGGCGTGGATGAGATCGCCACCGTGACCGCGGTCGAGGGCAAGCTCGCGCCGATGGTGAAGGCCGGTGACGTGATCATGCGGATCGACCCGCGCTATTTCCGCCCCGCCGAAGTGGAAACGCTGCTGGGTGACCCGAGCAAGGCCAAGCAGAAGCTGGGCTGGGTCCCCGAGATCACCGCCCGCGAGATGTGCCGCGAGATGGTGGAGGCCGACCACAAGGCGGCGCGCCGCCATGCCCTGCTGAAAAGCCACGGGCTGGAACTGCCGGTGAGTGTGGAGTGATAAGATAGGCCGCCCCCTCGGTCAGACTTTGGAAAGTTGGACCGCCCATTGAAGCGAGATGTCGATGCTCAGCAACATACAGATGCTCTGTGCGTTTGCGGCGATTGTTGTCGTCTGCTTTCACACGACCGGGATCGCAGCCAGCTATGGACACGCGACCTCCTGGCCGATCAATGCAGTTGCTTGGGGTATCAGTGGTGTCGATATCTTCTTCGTAATTTCCGGCTTCTTGATGGTCCATATCCAGCTCGCCCGCCCCAAAGGAATGGCGGACTTCTTGGGCAACCGCGTCATGCGCATTGTGCCGATCTATTGGATACTCACACTGACGGTTTTAGTGCTTCAACTGGCGATGCCGTCGGCCTTTCGCTCCGATGGCAGCGCGGGCCTACACGCAGTATACTCGCTACTCTTCGTATCGACCTTTGTTTCCGGCCCACCTGTTCTCTACGTGGGCTGGACACTCGAATACGAGATGTTCTTTTACCTCCTATTCGCGCTCGGTATCTGCTCCGGGCGTGTCGAACGGGGTGTGTCTTTCGTCGCTCTGGCGCTAGTAGCAGCGGTGGTTGCGAACATTCTGCGACCGGTAGCTCTGGAATTTTTAATCGGAATGCTTCTCGCATTGTGGCTAGGCAAATGGACGTCGCCGCAGCCAAAAGTGGGATGGTGGCTAATGATTGCTGGCGTAGCCGGGCTGGCATCCGGCGCGTGCCTGATGCAGTCTTGGTCGGTGCGCGAGGTCTTCTTCGGGATACCTGCCTTTTTTCTGGTCGCAGGCTGCGTAGTCTTGCCACAACTGCACAGCCCATTTGGCATAATGCTCGGCAACGCGTCTTACGCGATTTATCTTGTGCAAGTTCTTACCCTGCCAGCGTTCTACAAAGCGGCAGTGATCCTAGACGCTGGCGCCGCGTGGAATGATCTTGTCGCACTGTGTTCGGTAATTGCGACCGTAGCCTTCGGAGTCATTGTTCATATCTACGTCGAAGCCCCTGTGGCCCGCCTGCTGCGGGATGCAAAAGACTCGAAAGCACCTGCTGTATGAATCGCGTAGATCGATGTGGCGTTACGTTCGACTTGCGCACTACATTCTTGATAGCCCGAGGGACTACCGAATGACCTACAATCTCACCGGCAAACGCATCTGGGTGGCAGGCCATCGCGGCATGGTCGGCGGCGCCGTGGTGCGGCGCCTTGCCTCCGAGGGATGCGAGGTGATCACCGCTGGCCGCGATGTGGTCGATCTGGTCGATCAGCGCGCCGTGCATGACTGGATGGCCGCCACCCGCCCAGATGCCATCGTGCTGGCCGCGGCAAAGGTGGGCGGCATCCAGGCCAACAGCACAAGGCCGGTCGACTTCCTTTATGACAACCTGATGATCGAGGCGAATATCATCCATGCCGCGCATGAGGCGGATGTGGAGCGGCTGCTGTTTCTCGGCTCGTCCTGCATCTATCCCAAGCTCGCCCCGCAGCCGATCCCCGAGGACAGCCTGCTGACGGGCCCGCTGGAGCCGACAAACGAGTGGTATGCCATCGCCAAGATCGCCGGGATCAAGCTGACGCAGGCCTACCGCACCCAATATGGGCGCGACTGGATCTCGGCGATGCCGACCAACCTCTACGGCCCCGGCGACAATTACGACCTGACCACCAGCCATGTTCTGCCGGCGCTGCTGCGCAAGTTCCATGAGGCGAAGGTTTCGGGCGCCAAGGAGGTCGTGGTCTGGGGCTCCGGCACGCCGTTGCGGGAGTTCCTGCATTGCGACGATCTCGCCGACGCGCTGGTGTTCCTGCTCAAGGACTACTCGGGGTATGAGCATGTGAATGTCGGCTCGGGCAGCGAGGTCACGATCCGCGAACTGGCCGAGACCATCGCAAAGGTGGTGGGGTATGAGGCTGCCCTGGTGTTCGATGCCACCAAGCCGGACGGAACCCCGCGGAAGCTGATGGATTCCGGGCGGTTGCATGCTTTGGGTTGGAACAGGGTACGGCCGCTGGAGGACGGGATAGTGGACGCCTATGGCGCTTTCTTGGAAAGCACTGCGTAATGGAAAAGCATCTGACTGCGCGGGTACTGCTTTACTCGCCGGACCTGTCCGGACACCGCGCGGCTTTTCTCGAATTTGCATCCGCCCTGCTTGACGGCGAAAACTCCGGTGCCACCCGGATCGCCCGGGATCCGCGTCCGGCCCTGTTTCTCATGATAGAGGACGACGTCGTGCGCTTTGTGCTGCTTGGCTTTTGGCGCAGCCTGCTTGGGCGGCGGACAGTCGGCTTTCTGTTCAGGCCTCTGCCCGCGATTGACGGCAAGAGCCTGCGCCTGAGGATGAAACGAGCGGTCTTGCGCGCGCTGCGCGCCACGGGCGCTGTGCGAATTCTGACCATCATCCCGATCCCGCTTGCGCCACGCATCGAGAAAATCGCTTCTGGCTGGATCTATGACCTGCAGCTTTGGGACATGGGAACGGACGAACGGGCGCTGGTCACACGCTTACGCGGCGGGGACACAGTGCCGGGCGTCGCTGGTGATATCTATGCCAGGATCAGGGAGCGGGCCGGGCAGCGCAAGGTGCTGGTGGCACTTGGGGCTCAATCCAGATCCAAAGGCTTCTCCGTCCTGGCAGATCTTGGGGAGATCGAGGGGACGGAAGACTGGCTGATCGTCACTCTGGGCGGAGTGAAGACCGATCAGGAGCCTGCGAAGGCCCGACTCGAAGCGAAGGGACACCTGGTGGTGGACCGCTTCGTAGCCGACGAGGAACTCGTTGCAGCCTACGCCGCGGCAGATGCCGTCTGGTGCCTCTATGACAGCGTCTACGATCAGGCGTCGGGCATCTTGGGGCGAGCTCTGCAGTTCGGCGTTGCCCCGATCGTCCGCGAGGGATCGCTGAGCCACAAGCTCTGTATCGCCGAAAGCGTCCCGCATCTGGCCGCGCAGGATGTCGGCGCCTGCGCGGTTGCCCTGAATTCGCTTCCCGTCGCCGATCCGGTGCAGGGCGAATATCTGGCGCAGAAGTTTAGGGAAGCGAGCCTTGCAACGCTCGCTGATCACCTGTTCAGCACATCGACGCCTCGATGATCGAGAAATTCAACGTCCGGCGCAACGTCATCACCGCGATGGCCGCGTTCGGAACCAATCTGGTGCTCGTGTTCATGAGCTACCGCCTCGTCATCACGGTCGGCGGACTGGAGGCGCTAGGGCTGTGGTCGAGCCTCATGGCATGGATATTCCTCATCCGGCTGGGCGATGTGGGCATGGCGACGGCTACGGTCCGCTTCGTCGCTCGGTGTGACATTCAGCAGGAAGGACCTCGGGTCCGCTCCTATGTCGATACGGCGCTCTTGATCAATCTGGCACTTTTCACGCTGCTCTCGCTGCTGGGCTACGGGCTTTTTTCGGCCAATCTCTCGCATATCGTGCCTGGCAGCACCGAGGCCCAAGTCACGGCACAGAGCATCTTGCCGCTGCTGTTTGTCGGCTTTCTCGTCTCGAATATCTCCGGGCTTGTACTGGGCGGACTGACAGGCCTGCACCGGGGCTATCAAGCCGCACTTCTTGGTATCGTCGGCTCGATTGTGCAGCTTGGGGTCGTGCTGTGGGGTGTGCCGCGGCTCGGCCTTGCCGGGTTGGCGTGGGGATTGATATGTCAGCATCTGGTGATGATCGTCTCGGGTTGGACGCTGTTCATTCTGACGATGCGCCGAGAGACGGCGCAGCCGGGCGCGCTACTGCCCGTGCAATTCTCGAAAACCGCGTTGCGCGAGATGCTCTCGTTCAGCCTGAAAACGCAGTTTGCAAACCTTCTCAATGGTCTTTTCGAGCCGTTGAGCAAGATCCTCATCGGTCGGGGTTCCGGCCTGGAAATTCTTGGCTTGTTCGAACTGGCGTACAAGGTTGTCGCACTGCCACGCAACGCGATCGTCAGCGGCGTTCAAGCCACCGTACCATCCATGACGCGGCTTTTGGTCGAAGATCGCACCGAGGCACGCAAGCTCTTCAACGCTTCCGAAAGGCGGCTGATGCGGGCCTCGTTGGTGCTATCGTCACTCGTCGTCCTGGCGCTGCCCGCAGCGTCCTGGGTCGTGCTGGGGCGTCTGGACATGACGCTGTGGATCTTCACAGGCCTGCTGGCAATCGGCTTCCTCGGCAATTCCACCGGAGCAGTCGCCTATGTGCTATGTATCGCGTCAGGACGGGCCGGACTCCTCATCCTGTCGTCGGTCGCAGCCTTGGCAATGGTAGCCGTCTTCGTCGTTCTGGGTGGGCTGCTGGGCGGCGTCATCGGAAGCGTTGCGGGCGTCGCCCTGTCATTGGCGGGCGGCGGTCTGATTGTGAGATACCTCGGCCAGCGAATCTGGGAGCACTCATAGATGCGCAACATCTTCCTGTCGTACGGGACCTCGGCTTTTGCCGCCGCTCGCGACCAACTCTGCGCAAGTGCTTTGGCAGTCGGGTTCGACGCCGCCTTGGCGCGGGGCCCCGAACACCTTGATCCCGACTTTGCCAGAGCCAATGCCGCCCTCCTAAGCCGGCCGCGCGGCGGCGGCTATTGGGCGTGGAAGCCACAAATCATCTTGCAGGAACTACGGTCCCTCGGCCCCGGTGATGTGCTGGTCTACTGCGATGCAGGACGCAGCCCCTACACCCGGCTGACCTTGCTTCCGGCCACGCTCCTCGAGAAGGCGCGCAGCCTAGGGTTTCTGGTTGGCCCGATGATCCCGCAGCACGGTCCGATCTCGCGCTGGACCAAGCGTGACGCCCTCCTCTTGCTGGGAATGGACCGCCCCGAGATCCACGCCCTTCCGCCGGTTCAGGCGACCTGGAGCCTGTGGACGCCGACACCCGCCGCATTCCGCTTTCTGGAGCATTGGCAAGAGGCTTGCGCCGATCCCCGCTGTGTCAGCGATGACCCCAACACGCTTGGCGAAGAGAATCTGCCCGACTTCCGGGACCACCGGCACGATCAGGCGCTTGCAAGCCTGCTGGCCTACCGCGAAAATGCCCCGGTGCTGGACTATCGCAACACGCCGCTGTTCCGCATTCTGGCGTTGCGCCCGCAATCCTCGCTGGCACATGCGTTCCTGAAGCGACTGGATGATGCGGAGCGGATGGAACGCGGCGAGGTGATCATGGGTGTGTTTCGGAGCTTCTTGAGCATCAAGCGCGCATCGGTGCAAAGCGGCCGAAAAAGGTCCGCGGCAGAACCAAGTATGTAAATATGAGCCACCCATGATACCACATTCAGAAGCGACGGCCCCCATAGGGTGTCGCGGTTCCTTTGGAAGCGCTGAACGCAAGGAGCCAAAAATGAGAAGTGCAGAACTCTATCGGCCGCATTCGGTGCTGATCACTCCGCGATTCTTTGACGTCGCTCTCTGGCTGCCACTTCTGTTTCTTGCCGTATCTGTACCCATGCTCGCCCTGACACGTAACGCAGTCTCCGGCGACATCGGCGGAGAGGTTTCAATTGTGTATGGCGCTGTCATCTACGCAATCATGGGCATGCTGTCGATCCTTGTACTTCGCCATCGCTACCCGATGAAGAAGTTTTTCTCGGCGACTGATCTTCCACTGCTGCTTTATTTAACCTTCCTAATACTTCAGGCTGTCGGCTTTCAGTCAGTCTCGATTGCCATTCAGACAGGTGTGCTGATTTGTGCCATCATAGCCATCAGGGCCGCCTGTTTTTCCGCGCGTATCCGCAATGGCCTTTTTCTGTCGAGTATCGGTCTCGCGATGTTCATCGTCGCAGCCTATCTACTGCTCGGACCGCCGCAGAGTCGCTGGCTTGGCGGAATTCACCCGAACGTCTTCGGTGCAGTTTGTGTTGGAGCTTTCTCCTTATCGCTGTTCGGCCCCGCATGGTGGCGCGATACCATACTGGTGCTAGTCTTGGCGGTCTCAGTGGCCATCAGCAGTCGTTACACTATGGTGACCACTACTTTAATCTACGCTCTCTTTTCCTTAATGAATTGGCACGCAATAGGGCGTGTGAGAATTGCGATAGTTATTTTGATCGCCGTGGTTGCAGTGCTTAGCTTGCTGCTTGACCCGGAGAATTCGCCAATAGCTTCCGCGCTTGAACTAAGTGACAGTACGCGCGGCCTAGGCAGCGGAATTTCCGGCCGCGGCCAACATTGGTCTTACTTTTTGCCGCAGTTTCTTGAAGAGCCGATCGCAGGCTATGGCTTTAGAAGCCGTGGGTCCTACTTTGGGCCCCACAACGGCTTTCTTGATATCATCCTACAGGTCGGACTGATTGGCTCCTTTCTGTTCTTCGCCTTCTACGCACTACGTCTCAAAAGTCTGATACACGAAGCTCTCTCGACTCCGGCATTGACGGAACGGGGGAAGCTCCTTTCCATAATGATAGGGGTCTCCGTCGGTGCACAGCTTCAGCCACAGTTCTTCAGCTTCGGCGATCCATTCGGTATCTTGGCCATGATATGCCTGTTCTCCATACCAGGACTTGAGAGATCGGGGGTACTCGCGTCATCGCGAGTGCGGCAACCGGCCGGCAACGAGCAAAATCGCGAAATCTCTCCGCTCAGCCACAAGGTTCGTTCATGACACCCCTCGTCTTCCTCTGGGACAACTTCGGCCCGCTCCATATCGACCGCATCGCCGCGGTGCAAGAACGGCTCGGCGACCGCTATGCCATTCTGGGCATCGAACTGTGTGGGCAGAGCGGGACCTATGATTGGGACCGTTCCGAGAACAGCGGCTTCGAACGCCTGTTGCTCTTTCCGGGTGGCAGGCTGCACCAGCTGACTACCTTCCAGATCCTGCGCGGAGTGCTGCGGTCGATGCGTGGACGGGGGCGGGGGGCGGTGTTTCTCAGCCACTGGAACGAACCGGGGATAGCGCTTGCAGCCCTGATGCTGCGCCTGCGCGGGCACCGTGTCTTTACCATGTCCTGCACGAAGTTCGACGACAGCCCCCGCAATTTGGTCAAGGAACTGCTTAAGCGAGTGTTCTTCCTCCCCTATCACGGTGGCCTCGCCTCTGGCGAAAGGTCCATCGCCTATCTGCGCCAGATGATGCCGCGAGGGGCCATTGTCGGAGAGTTCAACACCGTTTCGCTGGATCGGGTTCGGGCCGAGGCGGGCTATGGTCCCTTTGCCGAGGCGCAGCCCACAGAAGGGCCGCTCCATGCCGCCCGTGATTTCGTCTGTGTTGCACGACTGGTCCCGAAAAAGAATCTGTCCATGCTGCTGAACGCCTATGCGCGCTACTGTGCCGCCGAAACGGCGCCGCGCCGTCTGCGGCTCTGCGGATCCGGGCCGGATGAAGCCGCCTTGCGGGCGCAGGCAGACACCTTGGGCGTCACCGAGCATGTCGTGTTCGAGGGCTTCGTGCAAAGCGATGCAGTAGCGGCGCGCTTGGCAGGCGCGTTGGCCCTTGTCCTGCCCTCGACCGAAGAGCAATTCGGCAATGTGGTGCCTGAGGCGCAGGCCTTTGGCCTGCCGGTGCTGCTGTCCACAGTTGCGGGCGCAAGAGACAAGCTGCTGCGCAATGGGGTGAACGGCTTCCTGATCGAGCCGGACAGCCCCGAGGGATTGGCGTGGTTCCTGAGCCTTCTGCACCATGACGAGGCGTTGTGGCAACGGATGCGCAACGGGGCGTTCCAGTTCGCACCGTTGGGCGATGTCGCCCGGTTCGCAGAAGGTGTTGAGGCACTGGTGAATGCAACGGAGCCAGCTATGCGAAGCAAACAATGAAGATTTTGCATCTTCTCGCCTCGGTGGATCCGGCTGGCGGTGGCCCCGTCGAATATGCACGTGTCGCGGCTGCGGAGCACGCGAGGGCAGGTCACGATAGCGTTTTCGTCACGCTCGATTCGCCAGGCACGGCGCACGTGCTCGATTTCCCGTTTTCCGTTCACGCCACCGGACCGGTTGCAGGCCTGCTGAAGACTACTCCCCGCTTCTCCGCAGCGGTGGCGCAGCTTGCACCCGAATGCGATGCGGCAGTGGTTCACGGGCTCTGGAACCATGCATCCATCGGCGCGCATGGCGTGCTGCGGGCCACGAACCTTCCCTGGGTAATCTTCTCACACGGAATGCTCGACCCCTATTTCCGCCGCACCAAGCCCTTGAAGCACTGGGTGAAGCAGGCCTATTGGTTCCTTTGGCAGGGGCGGATGCTGTCGGATGCAGCAGCAGTGCTGTTCACCTGCGCCGAGGAAAAGCGACTGGCGGACGGCGCTTTCGCGGGGCATCGGGACTATCGGGCCGAGGTCGTCGCATTTTGTGCTTCCGATCAGCGTCTGGAGACCGGGGCGCTTGCGGGAGGACGGGTCAGCTTTCGCAGCAGCCTCCCTGCACTGGGTGATCGTCCCTATTGGCTGTTCCTCAGTCGGATCCATCCCAAGAAGGCCGTCGATACACTCATTTCGGCCTATGCGCAGCTTGCGCAGCGCCCCGACTGCCCAGATCTGGTGATTGCCGGACCCGATGGCGTGGGCTGGCAGGCGACGCTCGGACGTCTTGCACAAAGCGAGGGCGTTGCGGATCGGGTGCATTTTCCCGGCATGGTGCGCGGCGCCGCCAAATCAGTTGCCTTCGCCGAGGCAGAGGCGTTCGTACTGCCCTCGCACCAGGAGAACTTCGGTCTTGTGGTGGCCGAGGCTCTTTCGGTCGGTACGCCGGTCCTGATCTCAGACAAGGTCAACATCTGGCCCGAGGTGGTTGAAGCCGGGGCAGGACAGGCTGAGCCGGACACGCTCGAGGGAACAGCGCGGCTTTTGCGGCGGTTCCTTGATCTGTCGCCCCACGAACGCATGGAGATGAAGGCAAGGGCACGGCCCTGCTACGAAAGGCATTTCTCAGCACACGCCGCGGCCGCCGATTTGCTGGACGCTCTCCAAGGGGCAATTGCCGCGAAAGCCAAGCCATGACCCTTCCCATCACCGCCCTCATCCTGACCTTCAACGAAGAGCAGCATATCGAGCGCTGCATCCGCTCGCTTGAAGGAATCGCCGAGCGGATTTGCATCGTGGATAGCTTCTCGACGGATCGCACTGTGGAGCTCGCCGAGTCACTTGGGGCAGAGGTGAGGCAGAATCCGTGGAAGAACTATGCCACTCAGTTTCAGCACGGGATCGACAGTTTCGACATCCAGAGCGCCTGGACGATGCGGATTGACGCCGACGAATACCTTGAGCCCGGCCTTCAGGCGGCGATGCGTGGCTGGTTCGCTACCGCACAACCCGAGGTGAACGCCCTCTATCTGCGCCGCAAGATCGTGTTTCTCGGTCGACCCATCCGTCACGGATTCTTCTACCCGGCCATGATGCTGCGGATATGGCGCAGCGGCGAGGGGCGTATCGAACAGCGCTGGATGGATGAGCATATCGTGCTCGACACTCCGGTCAGCACGGCGCTGGAAGGCGACCTCGTCGATCACAATCTCAACGACCTGACTTGGTGGGTCGCCAAGCACAATGGCTATGCCACACGCGAGGTCTACGACATGGTCGAGATTCTGGAGCGAAGCCGCGTCCAGAAGGACGCTGGCATGGCCGCGATGACGGGCCAGGCCGCGCGCAAGCGATTCCTAAAGGAGCAGGTCTATGCCCGCCTGCCCTCAACGATTCGCACCAGCTTCTACTTCTTTTACCGCTATGTGCTCGGGCGCGGCTTCCTAGACGGCAAGGCCGGATTTTTCTTTCACTTCCTGCAGGCGTATTGGTATCGCACGCTCGTCGAGGCGAAGCTGTTCGAGTTGCAGACTGAGGCCAAGGCGGCGGGGGTGAGCTGCTACGAATTACTCGCGCAGCGCGGTGTTTTCACGCCCACGCCAGCCACCAGCGAACCAAGTCAGCCTGAGAGCTGAGCAAGGATCAACTCGACCACCCGATCGGGCGCACGGGCGCGCGCATTCTCGGCAAGCGCCCGCTGCAATTGAGGCTGCATGGCTGAAAGATCGCGGATCGTGTCAAGCAAGGTTTCCGTCACGAAGGATTCGAGGGCCAAGACGGCACCTCCCTTTGCGGGCGACATAACCTGCATCCGCAAACAGGGAAGGTCGGTGCATATCACTGCAGTCCCACACCCTGTCGCCTCGGCAATCACGCCGCTGACGCGATAGCGATAAGTTTCGTCAGGGTATGACAGAACAAGGAGATCTATGCTCTGCAGAAACGCCAGATAGTCCTGCGGAGCGGTGGTATCTGCAATGTCCGCACTGGGCCAACGTTGACTCGCTTCGGCCACCCGATTGGTTCCAAGCCTGAAGGAAACGCTTGGCTGCGCGGAAAGGGCGTTAACCAGGTAGGGAATTACCAGATCCAGACCCTTTTCAGGGCGCAAGTCACCGGCAACGCCGACGACGATCTGGCTCAAAGGGTCAGTCGCGTTGCCGGGAATGGCCTCCATCGCGATAACGGGATGGGGAAAAACCACAGCGTCTGTCACGCCCAGCACCTGGCGAAGACCCTCATCACTTTCGAGACAAGCAAACCGGACGCCCAGGCGCGCAAGAAGCTTAAGCAGATTTTGCTCGCGCCGCCTATGTGCCGCGGTTTGTACGTTATGCGCGACTAGCAGCAGGCATTTGCGCCGGATCGGGAAAACCAGAATTAAAGTGAGAAAGAAGAAATAGGTACTGAACTCCCGGACGAGAATGGTGTTCCGGCGGCGCTGCCCCCAGATTCTGCAGGCCAGTTCAAAATACTCTGCGATACGGCGGATTGAGCCAAGGCTCTTGGGTATAAAATCGACAAACCGCCAAGCAAATGCAATGCCAAGGCGAGGATCGTTTCTACGACGGATCTCATCGACAAGCGGGTCGAGACCGCGATGCGGGTTATGACGATGGGTCATAACGACGGTCCTTGATACGTTTCACCGGATTGCCCGCGTAGACACCCCAAGGTTCCAGCCGACCACTGACCGCCGCGCGCGCACCGACCACGCACCCTTCGGCAACGACAGAGCCCGGGCCAATGAAGGCCTCGGCACAGACCCAGGCATTTGGGCCAATCTCGATCGGGCGGGTGACGAGCGGATGACTGCCCTTGGTGTAGTCATGCGTTCCTGCGCAAAGGAATACTCGCTGAGATATGATGCAGTTTTCCCGAATGATGACTGGCGCCATATTATAGCATATCACGCCCTCAGCCAGCACCGTGCCACGTTCCATCGTCAGCCATGGCGGATACCAGACACGCGCGCTGCCACGCACGTCTGACCGGTCCGCCATTGTTGCGCCGAAAAGGCGAAGCAGGAACCGCCTCCAGCTAGAGGCGCGCGGGGGGGTCCAACTTGCAGCAAGACCCCACACGCCCCCCCAAACGACACGGAGCAAGCGATGGCGCAACGAAAATGAAGGCGCCCGCGATGGCAGCACCCGGCCCGCACTCTCCACCCTCATGCCTCCACGGCCGCAGGCGTCACGCTCAACCCCTCCAGAAAAGCGAAGTCGCGGGCATAGAATCGCGCGACAAAGGACTCAGCCGTCTGCGCTTCGGCCTCGGTCAACCCATAGCGACCTGTGGCCGAGAGCTGCCGATCCGATTGTGCGGTGCCAGAACTGCGCTTGCGTAGCTGCCCCATCGCCCACGTAGCGCCTGGCAGCCGCCGCAATTGCTTCTTTATCGAATTGTTTGCGAGGACAACTTGTAACGGGCCCGGAATATCGAACTGCTCCGAGCTATTCTCTCGGCTGAAGTCAAGCTGCGCCCCGAGGCAAAGAGAAAGCTCCGTGGTAAATTCTTCCATATCCTTGAGATCGAATGCGCGGAGGCGCAAACTGATGCCTTCTGGAGGCTGCATGTAGATCCATTGCGGACGGAAATGCGTCAAGTCCAGCGCGTCCATCACGGCTTCGGCGCGGCCCAAGCGGTCAAGCCTCTCTGTCAGTTCTAGGAATACTCTTCGCCGCTCTGGCAGGGCGGCGAAGCGTATGTCAGTTGCCCCATAAACACGGCAATATTCATTTATTGAAGAGAGGAAGCGTTTGAAAGGGTCCCGATAGAGCACGAAATACGGAAGACTTTTCGTTTCCTGCCATACATCGGGAAAAAAACGCGAGAACTCGTCGATCCCCATATGTGCGCGGTCAATTCGGTGAAGAGAAGAGGTGGGCTCTGGATCAATCCCGAAAAGGTCTACATCGGGATCTCGATACTTTTCCAGGACCGCCCGCACCGAGCTTCCGCCCACCTTCGGGTTGTGCATGAAAACAAACCCGTCCTTTCGACTGACGATCACAAGGCTATCCCTTCTTAAGACCCTCGGGATTCGTCTCCCGTCTTTCATGCAGACCCTACCAGAGCACAGACGAAGACGGCAAGCGACGAGCCTGTTTCCAGCTTCGCTTGCGCGGATTCACGGCATCCGCGCCACCATCCATGCCTCGATTTGGGCAGCGCGCGTCCGGTCGACGAAATTTCCGACAACCAGCCCATACAGCCGCTGAGCCGCAAAGTTGACTGCAGGCGTCCCGCCGCTGAACAGCGTCGTCATGTTGACCGTATTGCTGGGCATGACCGCGGGATTCGACGAGCTTGTCCGGACTTGCTGCGCTCCGTCCCGAAAGAACTGGCCGCCGTCATAGCTTGCCCCCGCCGCCCGTTGCCATGTCGCGACATGATCGGTTCCCGGCGTGCTCGCGCCAAAGATCGCGTTGCCGTTGTTGTGCCGCCACGCCCATCCCTCCGTGCCGAACGTCCCGGCCAAGGCCCCCGTGCCCTGTCCGATCTCGAAAACCCGCCTGTCACTTGCAGCCAGCGTCTCGATGCGCAGGGCGGCGACCACCGTCACGTCCGGATTAGACGACAGACCGAGGCGAGAGCCCACGGTCAGTTCATCATCGACCCCATCCGCTTCCAGCCAGCGAACCGTGCCACTGGTCCGAAAAATCGGGCGCTTGCCGGCAGTTGGCTGTGTCAGGTGCCGTTCCTGTCCACTCTTGTCGCGCATCGCCGCCACGACTTGCCCCGCCGCCGTCACCGGCACGGTCATGGCCACGTCCTGGAACAGCGTGGTCAGATCGGACGGGTCGTACCATGCCGAGAGCCCCGCCACCTGCGCCGGAGAAAAGACGCGGCGCGGCCGCGCAGCCAGCGTCGCGACGCCAAATCCGCATCCCCACATGGCCTACACCAGCGCCAGGCCGTGAATGCCCGTCGCCGTGGTGCCGGTCGCCATCACCCGGCGCACCCCCACGGGCAAGATCGCGCCGTCGAGCAGCGTCACGGTGCGGGTCTGGCCGGCCTGCGATATGAAGCGGACCGCGCCCTTGCCCTCGACATACAGCGCCACCGCGATCACCGGCAGATCAGCCCCGTCCGCCGGCGTGACGGGAATGAGGTCGGTGGCCGGGCCGTTCAGCGACGGGGCGCGGGTCTTGAAGGGATCGGACATGAAGGGCTCCTTCTGCGCCTGTGGCGCGGCTGCACTCGAAAGGTGCCAATCTCTCTAGCTACGCCTGCTGAAGATGCCCTTGCGGGGGCGCGCGCAGCACAGCGCCACCGCGCAACACCAAGGCGCTATTGCCCGAAGTCGAAACTCTCGAAATCGCGGATATAGGCCTCGAAGAACTCGGTAAAGGTCGCCACCAGCGGCGGCAGGGCCTCATAAGGCGGGTAGTAGAGCATCAGGTTCAGCGCCGTGACCTCCCAGGCCGGAAGCACCTCGATGATCTCCCCGCGCCTCAGCGCATCTTGCACAAGGAAGCGCGGCAGATTCACCATCCCGCCGCCCGACCTGGCCAGCGCAAGCAGCAGCTCGCCATTGTTGGACACGACCTCGGTCCCCGCGCGCAGGCTGCGGGTGGCGCCGCCACTGACCATCGTCCAGGTTTCCGGCGCAAATCCGGTACCGTAGGAGAAGCAGTAGGCGGGGTCGAGGTCTTCGGGGTTTCGCGGCGCGGCGATGCGTTCGAACAGCGCCGGGGCGGCGACGATCGTGCGGGGCACCAAGCAGATCCTGCGCCAGATCGTGGACTTGTCGCCGGGGGGCCCTGAAATCCGGATCGCCAGGTCGCAAGTCTCATCCACGATATCGACCAGCGTATCGGTCAGCTGCACGTCGATCTGGATCTTGGGATAGGCGAGGCGGAAACTGCCCAGCAACCCCGGAAGCAGGCGCATCCCGAAAGACAGCGGCGCATTGACCGACAGCCGCCCCTGATCGGGATTGCTCGCGCGTGTCACCTCCTCGGTGATCCGGTCGAACTCGTCGATCACGGGTCGATAGCGCGCCGCGATCATCGCCCCCGCCCCGGTAAGCGCGACCTGCCGCGTGGTCCGCAGCAGCAGTTGCTGGCCGAGGTCTTCTTCCAGCTGCGCCACGATGCGGGTGATCGACGCCGGGGTCATGCGCAGGCTTCGCGCCGCGCCGACAAAGCTGCCCTGCGCCACGACTTCAAGGAACACACGGATCGGCTTAAGGCCCTGCATAGGTCCAATTATATCCATATATTATAACAGTAAATGGACAAACCTCTCTATTCCTTGAAAGAGCCGATACCACTACCTTGGGCCTCATAACAGCCAACCTTGGCGATGGAGATCTAGATGATCAACGAAATCAAAGGCCTGCATCATGTCACCTCGATGGCGGCCGATGCGCGGACGAACAACCGCTTCTTCACAAGAACGCTCGGCCTGCGCCGGGTCAAGAAGACCGTGAATTTCGACTCGCCCGAGGTGTATCACCTCTATTACGGCGACGAGGTCGGAACGCCAGGCTCTGTCATGACCTATTTCCCCTTCGGCCAGATGCCCCGCGGCAAGCGCGGCACCGGCGAGGTCGGGGTCACCGAATTCGCGGTGCCGGAAGGCGCTCTGCCCTATTGGGCTGAACGGCTGGCCGCGCAGGGCGCAAAGGGCCTCAGCACAGGCAGTTTCCTGGGCACCCCGCGGCTGGACTTCACCGGCCCCGACGGCGACGGCTTCGCGCTGGTCGAGACGGCAACCCGCGGCCGCACGCCCTGGACCGGCGCCGGTGTGCCCGAAGAGGCCGGCATCCTCGGCTTCCAAGGCGCCCGGATGCGGCTGCGCGACGTGGGGGCCACGGCGGAACTGCTGGGTTTCATGGGTTACCGGAAGGACGAAACCGAAGGCGCGGTGACACGCTACCGCATCGAGGGCGGCAACGCGGCCGATACCATCGACTTGGAAGAGCTGCCGGAGGCCGGCGCTGCGCGGCAGGGGGCAGGATCGGTGCATCACATCGCCTTCGCGGTCGAGAACCGGGCGACGCAGCTCGAGGTGCGCAAGGCGCTGATGGACACCGGCTATCAGGTAACGCCGGTGATCGACCGCGATTACTTCTGGGCGATCTACTTCCGCACCCCCGGCGGCGTGCTGTTCGAGGTGGCCACCAACGAGCCCGGCTTTGACCGCGACGAAGACACCGCGCATCTGGGCGAGGCGCTGAAACTGCCGACCCGCTACGAGCCCTACCGCGACCGGATCGAAAGCATCCTGCCCAAGCTCACCGCCTGAGGAAGATCAGATGTCCATCCATAGCTACCATGCTCTGACCCGCGCCCCCGCACAGGGGGCGCCACTGGTCTTCGCCTTTCACGGCACCGGCGGCGACGAGCATCAGTTCTTCGATCTGGCGCGGCAACTGGTGCCCGGGGCAGGCGTCGTCTCGCCGCGAGGCGATGTGTCCGAAGGCGGGGCAGCGCGGTTCTTCCGGCGCACCGGCGAGGGCGTCTACGACATGGACGACCTCGCACAGCGCACGGCGCGGATGGCGGATTTCGTTGCCGCGCAGAAGGCCGAGCATCCGGCCTCGCCCGCCTATGGCTTTGGCTATTCCAACGGTGCGAACATCCTGGCCTCGGTGGTGATGGCGCATCCCGGCCTCTTCGACCGGGTTGCGCTGCTCCACCCTCTCATCCCCTGGGCGCCGGCGCCGGTGGACCTGACCGGCCGCCGCGTGCTGATTACCGCCGGCCGCCGCGATCCGATCTGCCCCTGGCCGCTGAGTGCCGGCCTGATCGACTGGTTCACCCGGCAGGGTGCCGAGGTCACGACCGAAGTGCATGACGGCGGCCACGACCTGCGCCAGGGTGAGATTGCCGCGCTGCAAGCGCTGTTCGGCCCGAATCCCTGACCCTCGTCAGCCCTCTCGCGCCGCGGCGCCAGACCCGGACATTGCCAAGGAGACGACCATGAGCTGGAACCCCACCCAAGACCCGGAAAACCCGGCCTTCGGCTGCGATGCGCTGGAAACCCTGATCATTCCGCGCGCCCGCGACATCGGCGGCTTTGACGTCCGCCGCGCCCTGCCTTCGCCGCAGCGGCAGATGGTCGGCCCGTTCATCTTCTTCGACCAGATGGGCCCCGCCGAATTCATCACCGAAGGCGGCATCGACGTGCGCCCCCACCCGCATATCGGCCTCGGCACCGTCACCTACCTCTACGATGGCGAATTCGAGCATCGCGACAGTCTCGGCACCCACCAGATGATCTATCCGGGCGAGGTGAACTGGATGGTGGCCGGCCGCGGCGTGACCCATTCCGAGCGCACGAGCGCCGAAACCCGCGCGACCCGGCACAAGCTGTTCGGGATCCAGACCTGGATCGCCCTGCCCGAAAACCGCGAGGACATGACGCCGGATTTCGAGCATCACAAGAAACAGGCCCTGCCGGTGATCCGGGACACCGGCACCGAGGCGCGGCTGATCCTCGGCTCTGCCTACGGCGAGACCAGCCCGGTCACCATGCACTCCGAAACCTTCTATCTCGACGTCATCCTCGAGCCCCACGCGGCCTTTCCCCTGCCCGACAACCACGAAGACCGCGGGGTCTATATCACGCAGGGCAGCATCACGGTCGCGGGCGATGGCTTCGACGCCGGCCGCATGATGGTGTTCCGCCCCGGCGATTCCATCTCGGTCAAGGCGGGGGCCGCGGGCGCGCGGCTGATGGTGCTTGGCGGCGCGACGATGAACAGCCCGCGCTATATCTGGTGGAACTTCGTCTCCTCCTCGAGAGAGCGCATCGAACAGGCCAAGGAAGACTGGAAGGCCGGCGACTGGACCAAGGGCCCGTTCCGCCTGCCGCCGGGCGACGATGCGGAGTTCATCCCCATCTCCCCGGAACTGGACCGCACCAGCCCGAGGCGGTGGTAGCCCCGGCAGCGCCCCCTCTGTCAGCGACGGGGGCAGGCGTTGCCTTGCCCCCGCATCGCGTCCATATCCATGCAAAGGCAATGGAGCGAGCGAATGGGCGATGCAGTAAATCTGGCGGCGAAGCTGGCGATGTTTGACGAGACATGGTCGCCGCGCACCGTCGCAACATTCAACGGCCATGACGTGATGGTCGTCAAGGTCGAGGGCGAGTTCCGCTGGCACTCCCACGCCGACACGGATGACCTGTTCCTCGTCCTGCATGGCGAGATCGATATCCAGCTCAGGGACCGCACCGTCACCCTGAAGGCCGGCGAGATGTTCGTGGTCCCCAAAGGCGTGGAGCATTGCCCCTTCGCCCGTCAGGAGGCACATCTGCTGCTGATCGAACCCACCGGCACCCCGAACACCGGCGACGCAGCGACCGCGGCAGAGCGCAAGGTCATCTAACCTAGGGCACCCCTTGCCACCCCTCGCCCAAACCGGCTACTCCGCCCCCCGAACCCGCCCCGGAGCCTCCCATGCAGACCAAGTCCATCCGCGACCATATCCGCACGATCGTGGATTTCCCGCATGAGGGGATCCTGTTCCGCGACGTGACCACGCTCTTTGCCGATCCGCGCGGCTTCCGCATGGCTATCGACCAGCTGCTGCACCCCTGGGCCGGCAGCCGGATCGACAAGGTCGTGGGGCTCGAGGCGCGGGGCTTCATCCTGGGCGGCGCGGTGGCGCATCAGCTCTCGGTCGGCTTCGTGCCGATCCGCAAGAAGGGCAAGCTGCCCGGCCCCACCATCGCAGAGCAGTACACGCTGGAATATGGCGAGGCGGTGGTGGAAATCCATGACGATGCCCTGCAACCGGGCGAGAAGGTGCTGATCGTCGATGACCTTCTGGCCACCGGCGGCACCTGCGCGGCCGGCATCAAGCTGGTGGAGCGGCTGG
>Ga0209347_1002336_pt1 | contig 25526 bp, 25 predicted proteins | sample AutmiccommuBRH23_FD_187382 | JGI IMG/M metagenome (GOLD analysis project Ga0209347, IMG submission 187382) | Deep subsurface microbial communities from Mt. Terri, Switzerland - Autotrophic microbial communities BRH/23 (SPAdes) (version 2) | ecosystem: Environmental > Aquatic > Deep subsurface >...
AATTCATTTGTACCGGCACACTGGAAGAGAAAATAGATGAAATGATGGAAAAGAAAAAAGCTCTGGCTGAAAGCATCATCGGCTCCGGTGAAAGCTGGCTGACGGAGCTGGACACGGGGCAACTGCGCGAACTCTTTGCCCTGGGACCAGACGCACTGGACGGCTAAACGCAGGGAGGTCACCGGTATCCGAATCGAATGACGGTGTCTCGCGAGTAATCTATAAAGGCAAAAACAGCGGAGTCCGTGAAACTTTTGTGGCGCTGGATTGGTTGGCCCGGCTTAGCATATGAAAGGAGAAGAAAATTGAGTACAAACAAAAAAACAGCAAGATTGGCAGGATTCTTATGGTTGCTTATGTTTATATTTGGTCCTATTGCACAAATTGTCCGTTCCAAAATATTTGTAATTGGGGATATAGAAGCTACAGCTAATAATATTTTAGCAAATGAGTTTCTATTCCGACTGGGTTTTGTGAGCGATCTAATTATGATGGTCATCTTTCTGTTACTGCCTTTAGTCTTATACAAGCTGCTAAATACAGTAGATAAAAACCTGTCTATACTCATGGTTATTTTTGTAATAGTAAGTGTTCCTATTAACATGCTAAACCTTTTGAATGAATTTTCATCATTACACCTTTTAAGTGGTGCAGAATACTTAAGCGTGTTTGAAATCAGGCAGATAAAGGCACAGGCAATGCTGTCTTATGATTTATACTTACACGGATATGAAATAGCCAATATCTTCTTCGCTCTGTGGCTTGTTCCCCTGGGCATTTTAGTTTACAGGTCGGGATTTCTTCCAAGAGTTCTCGGTATTTTACTTGTGGTTGGCGGTTGTGGCTTACTTCTAGAAGTATTTATACATTTTCTATTTCCAAACTGCGTAATAGTTAACACAATTCTTTTAATACCACAAACAATCGCGGAATTTTCATTCTTAATATGGATATTGATTAGAGGCATAAATGAATCAAAGGTATAAGCTGTAAATTTTTCAGATATTCTAAATCTATCCAATACATTCCGGTGCCAGTATAAACACTACCATAAGCACCGCATGGTTCTTATTGACCGGTTTGAGCAATTTGTACAACAGGAGAACCAAAAAAATATTAACGATAGGAACGGTCAAGGCGCTCATAATACTGAGACGGAACAGCCATACATGTGCCAAAATATTATTGACCGTCGCCGCGGCATCTCCCGACACGATAAGTGAGGGAATATACATGCCGCCGAAAAAACCGAGCGGAGCCAAAAGCAAATACAGGAATCCAGCGATTCTTGCGGTCTTATTGATTGAATGCATTTTAGCAGTCATCGATTCATCTCCAACTTACTGTTATTATAAATTCAGATCGTATTTTGCTAGCTAACTTATGGGTAAGCGGCGGCGGCCACTGACCTTGCCTTGAAAATCGCCATTGTTCCCGCCGTCCGCTTTAACTGATTGTTGGAAATTTTGACAGGCTTTCAACCGAAGAGGTTTTATGGAGCCTGTCCTTTGACTTCCTTACTCGCATAACCGAATTTGTTTGCAATTATCCTGTATTTTGTATGAATAACCCAACTCACTTACTGATTCGATTTTTCCAATATGCAGGCTCTCTGTTTAATTGCATTACTGCAATAATCAAGATCTCACTCTCCAAAATCTGGTAAACCAATCCATATGGGAAACGGTTAGTTAAACATCTTCTGGTGTTTTTTGAAAATCCGCCCCATGCCTTTGGATATTGGATAATACGAAAGATAGTTGCTTTAACCTCTCTAGCGAATTCCTCTCCAAGTCCGGCTTGGCATTTCTCATAATAATCGATTGCTTGATTTAATTCAAGTCTGGCCGAAGGATGAAAAGTATATCTCATTTCGAAAACCGATCATGAATTTCTCTAAAAACTTCCTCGCCATCAATTAGAGTGACTTTTCCTGATCGTATCTCCGCTACTCTTTTTTCAGACTCTTGCGCCCAGAGTTCATCAATTTCCTTTTGTGATGGATTCAAGCTATTCAGAAGGCGAGTAATCAATTGCGTTTTCAAGTCTAACGGTAGGGAATCCACCATCGTCATCAGCTCATTTGTATCCATTGATAAAACCTCCAATTCATAAACTCATCCGGCAAAAAAATCGATTATTTGAATTTTGAGAACCACTTAAAATCATTCCTTTAGTACAATTATACCATCGGTAAATTTAAGAGCAATATCTTAATATTCTCCGTCTTCTTACCAAAACGATCGCCTGTTTAATTCAAGGCCGGCATCCCTTTCTGGTGGATTTGACCCATAAGGTCAAGTGGGACCTGCAGGATAAGAATCTGGCCACCAGCAAACCGCTGGGACTGGATATTCCGACGTTGCCCGGCGCTTGCGTCTTTCAAAAAGGCGTGCTAATCAGTCAGAGCAGGCGACTCTTTATCAGGCAGTTCTTTATGTTGGAGCGTATCCAGGTATCTAAAGGAATTGGACGTCGCGGGCTGATACTCGCGACCCTGACCAAGCTGAAGCAGGTTTGCAACCATCCGGCTCAGTATACCGGTGATGGCGGGGAATTGGCAGGCCGCTCCGGAAAGCTATCCAGGCTGACTGAAATACTGGACGAGGTTATATCCACCGGTGATCGGGTATTAATCTTTAGCCAGTTTGCGGTGATGGGGGAGCTGCTGAGAAAATATCTACAAAAATTTTTTGGACGGGAAGTACTTTTTTTGCATGGTTCAGTGCCGGCACGACAAAGAGATGACATGGTGATCCGGTTTCAGGAAGAAAGAGAAGGGCCGGAAATTTTCATTCTTTCCCTTAAGGCCGGGGGCGTAGGATTAAACCTCACCCGGGCAAATCACGTAATCCATTTTGACCGCTGGTGGAACCCCGCCGTTGAAAACCAGGCCACGGACAGGGCCTTCAGGATTGGCCAGCAGAAAAATGTACTGGTGCACAAATTCATTTGTACCGGCACACTGGAAGAGAAAATAGATGAAATGATGGAAAAGAAAAAAGCTCTGGCTGAAAGCATCATCGGCTCCGGTGAAAGCTGGCTGACGGAGCTGGACACGGGGCAACTGCGTGAACTCTTTGCCCTGGGACCAGACGCACTGGACGGCTAAACGCAGGGAGGCTGGAAACAGTCTCGGGCAACAAAGAGCAATCAATAATCAATCTGCGTTACCCATATTCCCAACAGGGGTGAACAACTTGTCCGGTATTACGGGTACTATTCAAACAAGTCACGGGGAATACGCAAGGGATAATCTGTTGCTTGTATAAGTGAGCCTTGGGTTCGGAAGGGGTTATTCTCCTGCCGAACCCTTAGAGCGAACATAAAGGTATGGGGACACACCTCACTTTAGAGTCTGGATCTAGGGTCAGAGGACTGTCCCCAACTTTGAGCTTTACAGCCTGTTTATCCCCGATCTTCGAGGACGGGGTCTTACAGGCTGTTAGCGAGATAAAAGGTTTTATGTAAAACCGGTTACTGTAAATAGCAAAAAAGTTTTTTGCTATTTACAGTAAAACAGTGTTATGTTACACTCCCTGTGGGGGTGTTTTTTTATGGAACAGGACTTAATATCCAAAAAGGAGCTATTGGAACTAACAGGCATTTCCTATGGACAGTTATACAGGTGGAAAAGAAAAAATCTGATTCCTGAAGACTGGTTTATCAGAAAATCCACGTTTACCGGCCAGGAGACTTTTTTCCCGAAAGAAAAGGTGCTGGCCAGGATTAATAAAATCAAAAACATGAAAGAAGATTTGTCTCTGGATGACTTAGCGGATATGTTTTCTCCCAACCCGGCGGAGGTTACCTTAAAAAAGGAGGAGCTTGCAGAGCGAAACATTGTTACTATAAACGCCCTGGAGCTTTTTGTTGAAATACAGGGTGATGCCGAAGTATTTATTTTTGAAAAAATATTACACTTATTTGTTCTGGATAAGCTGTTGCAATCAGGAGAGATAAACCTGGAGGAAGGGAAAACCCTGCTGCTAACACTAGGAGATAATTATAAGAAATTTGAGGGTAAAGGCTGTGAACTACTTATGGCGAGAAAGATGGGAGTATCTACCTGCTTTCTGATATCAACCCCCGCAGAGGCCTTTTTCGAGAGCGGAGCCAAGGTTGTGGCTCGCATCAATTTAACAAGCTGTACGGAAGAACTTAAAACCAGAATAAGTAGGGAGGGTTAAAGATGGAAAGGCACGATTTAAAAATTGCCGGTGCAGGGAGAGCATCAAGAGGTATTTATAATGATGTACCGGGCTCTCCAGCGAAACCATCGAAGGCGATGATATTTTTCTGGAATATACCAGGGCTAAAGTGGTGAGAGGAAATAATGTCAGCATTGGAGTCGGCTGTGATATTGAAATGGTGGAATATAAAAATAACCTGCAGGTGGCCAGAGAAGGCAAGATTAAGGACAGTAAAAAAATAAGTCCGGAGTGAGGTCTACCAATCAAGGCTGTATAGAAAAATTTAAGAAATAAAAATGGAGGGACGTCAGATGGAAGGGGAAACCAGATATGATTTAAAAATTGCCGGAACCGGAACTGCCTCTGGAGGTGTTTATAACGATGTGGTAATAAACGGTGAGGGGAAGATAAGCGGCGATTTAGACTGCATAGATTTTAAAATTAACGGAGTTACCAACGTTAACGGCAGTTTAAAGGCTAAGACGGTAAAAATCAATGGTGAAGCTAAAATGAAAGGAAATCTGGAAGCGGAAGATTTTAAAATCAACGGAAATTCAGATATACGGGGCAATGTTGTGGTAAAGGATGCCAGGATTAACGGTTCCGCCAGCATAGGAGGCGGCATAAAAGCAGAAGAATTTGAGAGTGAAGGTGTTTTAAAAGTCCAAGGCGACTGCAATGCGGAATTTTTTCTCTCCAAGGGGGCGTTTAACATAGGCGGTCTGCTGAATGCGGGGAGTATTGACATAACCCTGTTTGGGAACTGCCAGGTCAGGGAAATTGGCGGGGAAAAAATAAAAATAAAAAAGGGTGAGGGTTTCAAATTAATAAAAATTATCAAATCTATTTTTATGCCTTCGGATTTTTACGATGGACGACTTGATACCGAAACCATTGAAGGTGATGATATATATCTGGAATATACCAGAGTCAAAGTGGTGCGGGGAAGCAATGTCAAAATAGGAAAGGGCTGTGAAATTGAGCTGGTTGAATATGAAAACAACTTCCAGCAGGACAGGGAAGCTAAAGTTAATGACAGCAAGAAAATAAACCAGGATTGAACGGTCGCCTCATAGCCATTTATAAAACCAAGATAATAAACTATTCTTATTTTTACACTATAAAATATTAAAAAAACGAATGTCTATCATAAAGGTGTTTTATAGTTCTTTAGAGAAAGCAAAACAAGTTTGTTATAGGATAACAGCATTTATTGAAATATTAGGCAGGGGGTAGCCTGAAGCACATGTATACGGCTGGTATTGACGTAGGCTCCATGACCACCAAGGTGGTCTTGCTCAAGGACAACGACTGGCAGAGCATTATTGTCCCCACTGGGGTTAGCCCCCGGCAGGCGGGCCGGGAAGCTTTTGACAGGCTGCTGTCCGGGACAGGCCTCAAGAGAAATGACATAGATTACATTGTCGGTACTGGCTACGGAAGGGTATCCCTGGATTTTATCGATAAATCCATAACTGAAATAACTTGTCATGCCAGAGGCGCCCACCATCTGGTGGAGGGCACTGATATGGTTATTGATATCGGCGGGCAAGACAGCAAGGTAATAATCACAAATGGGAAGGGTAAGGTTGTTGAGTTTGCCATGAATGATAAATGCGCTGCAGGGACTGGAAGGTTCCTTCAAGTTATGGCAACTGCCCTGGGTGCCGACGTGAGTGAGCTTGAGGAGCTTTCAAAAGACGCTGAACCCGTGGATATAAGTAATATGTGTACCGTTTTTGCCGAGTCGGAAGTTGTCAGCCTGCTGGCCCAGGGTGTGTCCAGGGAGAGGATAATAGCTGGAATTCACCGGTCCGTGGCCCGAAGGGTGGCTGCTATGGCCGGCAGGCTTGGTACAGGCAGGCTTATTACCTTTACAGGAGGCGTTGCCAGAAACGGAGGAGTTGTTAATTTTTTAGCCAGGGAGTTGAAAACAAAAATTATAACAACGCCGGAATCCCAGCTTGCAGGGGCACTGGGGGCGGCTCTCCTGGCTAAAAGATGAAATAACGGACGTTAATGAAGGAATTTAGGGCTTGGCAACATAAAAACCGCCCCGGGCGGGAGCGGTTTTGGCTCTACTAATCCCCGGTGGGCATGGTCGGAACCGGGGCGGGTTGTGGAGGGCAGGGTATCCACTTATCAACCATGTTTGTGTTAACTATTTCCGATAAATAAACAAATTCTATGCCCTGTTTTTGCAACTGGGGGATTTTTTCTTTGAGTAAGCGGGCGGTGATTTTCGTGCCCGTTTTGCCATACCCATTGAGCGTTTTGCAAAATTATTACATTTCAGAGACCTGTGGGTTGGATCCTGTTTTAAAAAAACCCATGGATTGGAATAACTTAATATCTTTGGTACCGGGTACCATCATATTCGCAGGCAAACCGGCATTTAAGCCGGCCGGCCTGTTCTTTTTGAACTAGCATCAGGCCATGATCACCCTGACGGCCTGAATGAGCTGGCCTTCATTGGGAATGTAAAATCGTTCCAGCGGAGGGCTAAAGGGAACCGGTATATCGGGAGGCGTCACCCTTTTAATAGGTGCCTTGAGGTCACTAAATGCCTCCTCCGCCACCAGCGCGGCAATCTCTCCACCGAAACCGCCGGTGCGGGTCGCTTCGTGCAACACAACCAGGCGTCCTGTTTTTTTGACCGATTTTAGAATAGTATCCTTGTCCAGGGGAACCAGCGTCCTCAAATCAACAATCTCCATTTCTATCCCATCTTTAGCCAGTTCGGACGCAGCTTTAAATGCCACTCCCAGCATCTTGGACCAGGTTACCACCGTCACATCGTTGCCCGGCCTTTTTATGTCAGCCACGCCGATGGGAATTGCATAGTCTTCCTCCGGCACCGGTCCGGGAGCAAAATAAAGCATCATGTCCTCGATGAAAATTACCGGATTATCATCACGGATGGCCGACTTTAAAAGTCCTTTGGCATCAGCCGGAGTGCCCGGCATGACAACTTTCAGGCCGGGGCAGTGCGCCACCCACGCCTCTAAGTTGTGGGAATGCTGGCAGCCCGCCCCAAAACCGGCGCCGGTCTTAACCCGCACCACCATGGGAAAGACGCTTTTACCGCCGGAAAGATAACGCAGCTTGGCGGCGTGGTTGACAATCTGATCGGAGGCAATGGTAAAGAAGGGATTAAACATCACTTCCACCACCGGCCGCAGCCCCATGGTTGAAGCACCCACCGCCAATCCGGCAATAGCAGCTTCAGAAACAGGAGTGTCTTTCACCCTGCCCGGTCCGAACTCCTTTAAAAGTCCGTACGTGGGCATCACCGGAGACTCATGAATTCCCACCCCTACACCCTCTCCTGCGATGAAGACGTCGGGATTTCTGCGCATCTCTTCAAGAAGGGCTTGCTGAACCGCTTGACCCATTGTAATCTGCTGCATGGTCAATCTCCTTCCTAAATTATTTATACGTATACGTCTTCGAGGGCTTCTTCGGGGTTCGGCCAGGGGCTTTCTTCGGCAAAACGTACAGCGTTATCTACCGCTTCGTTAGCCTCCTTTTCAATCTTTGAAAGCGCCTCCTCCGAAATCAAATCTTCTAGCAACAGTTCCTTTTGTAGTTTATCGACCGGGCAGCGCTCCATCCAGGCGGCAATTTCGTCCCGGGGCTGGTAGACCTGGTGGTCGGCTTCGCCGTGCCCACGCCAGCGGTAGGTTTTGCATTCAAGCAGGGTCGGGCCCTCCCCGGCCAGGCACCGCACCCTAGCTTTGGTTGTCACCTCATAAACTGCGAGGGCGTCATTGCCGTCCACCACCACACCCGGCATATTATAGGCCATCGCTCGAACCGCCATATCCTTCACTTTCGTATGTTCTTCCACCCGCTGGGCACCGGAATAAACATTGTTTTCACAGACAAATATAGTAATGTTACGCGGTATCATTAAAGAGGAAATGCAGTCGCTATTATTGCGTTTTTTTCAATGCTTACAGATTAATATATTTCCTGCCGGGCAGTAGCTCTGCATTAGCTAGGGCCGGGGAGTGCTTGACAGTATTTATTTAAAAAGGTAGTCTTTAGGTAGATGGTTTTTCCTTGGATTGATTGGATTTAATAGGGGGTTGTCTAAAAATGCAGACTGAAAAAGTCGACACCGACAGGTTGTACACGTATGAGGACTATTTAAAAATTAATGATGACAACCAGTACGAGTTGATCGGGGGGAAATTAATTTTGGTTCCGTCACCAAGATCAATACATCAAATAATTAATACTGAATTAGTGGCTACACTGCGGGACTATGTACGGAAAAATAAATTAGGCAGGGTTATTACGGCTCCTCTTGATGTTCTTTTATCGGAAACTGAAAAGCCTCAGCCGGATATATTATTTATCTCAAAAGAACGCCTGGACATTATTACTGAAATGAATATTCAAGGTGCCCCCGATTTGGTGGTTGAAATACTATCACCGTCAACGGGCAAAAATGATAGGGTTGAAAAAAGTAGAATGTATTACAAACATGGAGTAAAGGAGTACTGGATAGTAGACCCCGACCATAAAACTATTGAAGTTTTTATCCCTGGCGAGAAGAACTGGAATCTATTTCAATCCTATGATGATGATGATATTTTAACATCTCCTCTCTTGCAAGGCCTGGAAATACAACTGGGGGACATTTTTCAGCAGCCCTGATGCTGTTTGTACTTGACCTTTAAAAAAGGGAGTGATAATTCTTGAGGCAAATAATATATCCAGATTCTTGTATTGTCAATAAATTGAATCTGTTTGGGACGGCCCCCGGTCATGAAACTGTCCCCCTTCATACTCATATACTGCCGGGCAATTGACCGTCCCCTTTGTCTATTGTTGGGAAGGCATTTCAACAAAGCCAATGAGGATGTCAACCACCTCTTCCAAAATATCTTTAGGAGCTTTTTCTAAAAATGAAGCGTTTCTCGCTGTTATATCCAGGGATTTCGCCTGCTCACACATAACCACGCCGGTTGTTTTCGTCCTTTCGTCAAGAGGTACATGAAGGGGAAATTCTCTATTGGTGTTAGTGATTGGGCAGACGATGGCTATTTTGGTAAGCTGATTAAAAGTGTTATTGCTCACCACAAAAGCAGGCCTTCTACCCTTTTGTTCATGCCCTTCCTGTGGGTCAAATTCAAGAAAAATAATGTCTCCTTGCTCCGGTATATAGGCCATTACCACACCTCTTTGCCTAGTGGCTTTCCGGTATTCCATTCACTGCAATGATAATCCTCTTTGTAGCCGGCCAATCTTTCTTCTAAAGTTTTATGCTTTTTAACCGGATTGATGATAATCATACCATTTTCAACTATTATTTTTACCCTGTCGTTCTCATGAATTTCTGCCATTTCAAGAATGGCCTTTGGCAGTCTTACCGCCTGGCTATTTCCCCACTTTTGAATCGTCGTATACATATGAATCACCTCTTAGTTTAAGTATATACCATGTATCTACAGTCGTCAACACAGAGGCCTTTTCTAAGTATAGAGTGCTTCCAACCCTGATTTAATAAAATGCCGATGCCTATAAGCAGTGCTATTAAAGAGAGCATCAGCAGGGAAAGGTCGAATTTTCTAAAAAAAGCCAAAAACAGGGTAAATATCATCATTTTCACCACCGCCTCCGGGCAATATGTTTATACCGGCTACGAGGTGCAGGCCCTGCAATACCTTCTGAAGCCCATAAACCGGCAGGCCTTGGCGGCTGCGCTGCTGGTCGATCTCAAAAAACGGTTTGAAAACAGGTATTCTGTCTTCCTTTGTCTTAACCTGTCTGAAACGAGCCTTGAACCACCACCAGCCGGAGATCATCAACAGTGACCAAGGCTGTCATTTTACTAATCCTGACCAAAGTTCAAAGTATACCAGGATTACAGGCAGGGCCTTTCGGCAGCATGTTGGCAAAGGCGCACGACAACCCGCAGAGTTTATTTAATGTGCTCCTGAGCCCGGATACCTTAAAACAAATTCCTTTAGCGTTGCAGCAGGTTTTGCTTCCACCACTTAAAATCGCACTGGCGGATTCACTGCATATGGTTTTCTTTGCTGCGATGCTAATTACCATCGCAGGTATATTTGTCAGTCTTTTAATGGGTAATGCAAGAATAGAAAAAAAACTGCACAGGCCTGTTTTAAAGGAAAAAGTCGAGGAATTGTTGGCTAAAGGGGTTACTGTGGAAGGATAATCACTACCTGAGACTGAGCCTGGCTGGCTTAACAGATAATGAAATAATTAGGTAAGTTTTATGAAGGGGTTATCGCTTTGTAGCGGTAATCCCTTGATTGTTTTTATGAAGGATAGGGATGCCAATCAGCATTATTCCTATTACTGGCCTGGTAGGCGATAATGACGGAATATGGCAAAAAATGCTGTAATTAATAGATTAAGGCAAATTCTATAAATTTTAAAGGGAAAAGCGGTTTTTTGTTGAATAACTAGTAAGTTGTTTAAATATTACAATAATTTGTATGTTAATTATTTATGCATTGGAGATATTATGAAGAGTTTCAAAATTAAAATCACCTCCTTTATTGTCATTGTATTGATTTTGAGTTTGGGTGGGATATCTTCCCTGAACTATTTTGAGACCCAGCGTTTATTAACTGACAATCTAGAGCAGTCAATAACGTCATTAACCCTCTCATCCGGCTCAGAAGTGAGTCTGTGGCTTAACGCCCGCAAAGCGGAAATGGAATTAATGGCAGGCATGCCGCTTATGCAAAGCGGGGCTAAGGATGCCATTATTGCTTATATGCATGCGGAAACCCAGCACAATAAAATTTACGAGCAATTTTTTATTACCGATGACCAGGGCAACTGTCTTTTAAACTCGGGTAAAACCGGCAGTGTCGCTGACCGCGAGTATTTTCAGAAAGTAATGGCTACGGGCAGCACTGTTATATCAGATCCTATGATTTCCAGAGGCAGCGGCAATCAAATTGTCGTGGTGGCCGCTCCCATTAAGAAGAATGGCAAATTGGCAGGACTTATTGGAGGCAATGTCAACCTGGCCGAACTCTCCCAGAAGGTATCCGCCGCAAAGGTCGGCAAGTCCGGCTATGCCTTTATGGTACAGGAAGACGGTTTGGTTATTACTCACCCGGACCAAAAGCTTGTCATGAAATATAATGCGTTAGAGGATCGTGACGCCCAGCCAGAATTTAAAGAAGCCATTGTAAAAATGACCGCAGGAAAAACCGGGTTTACACGTTATTTTTTTCTTGGTGAGGATAAGTATATGGCCTATGCGCCAATCCCCGGGATGAAATGGTCTCTGGGTGTTACTGTTCCGGCAACCTATGTGACAAACCAGATCAGTCATTTACCCAGATACTTTATTTCCGTAATGCTGTTTTTGGGTTTGGTCCTGACACTATTATCAAGTCGATGGCTGGTTGCTCCCCTATCCAGGCTGGTAAAAACAACCACAGACCTTACCAACAGATTACATGAACAAATAGACGTTACCTGGCTAAAAACCCCGGTAACAGAAGTGGCCTCTCTCATTGATAATTTCCATAATATGGCTGCCGCGCTAAAAGAAAAATTTCAGGAGCTAAAAGACTCTAATGAAACTTTAGAAATTGAAATTGCAGAGCGCAAACGCGCGGAAGAAAAATTAAAACAAAGCTATGAAGAATTGGCAGTAACTTATGAAGAGCTTGGGTCTACAGAGGAGGAGTTAAGATACAACTACGAGGTAATGCAAAGGAATGAAGAAGCCCTGCGGGAATCGGAAGAACTGTTTAGAACGATGTCCGAAAGCTCACCGATTGGCATCTATATCCTTCAAGATGGAAAATTTTATTTTGTTAATCCACAGTTCCAACGGTTTACAGGCTATAATGAAAAGGAACTTTTGGGGCTGAATTCGATGCAAATTGTCGTTCCGGAGGACAGGGACAGAGTCAGGGATTGTGCTGTCAACATGTTCAAAGGGAAAAGCTCGTTGCCCTATGAGTATAGAACTATAACAAAAAGCGGGGAAATAAAGTGGATAATGGAGACGGTTGCTTCTATTAAATACAAGGGCAAAGTGGCAACCCTGGGCAATTATATGGACATTACTGGACGCAAGTTAGCGGAAAAAGCCTTACAGGAAAGTGAAAATAAATTCAGGACCCTGTTTGAGGAGGCCTTGAATCCCATTTTTGTGTTTGACGAAAACGGCCGTTACATTGATGCCAATCGTGCAGGCCTGACATTTTTTGAATGCTCAAGAAAGGAACTCATAAATAGATCTGTTGGTACAAGCCACCAACAGAATGACCAACCAGAGTCCTGTTTTGGTCCCGGGACATTGGAGGTGAATTGCCTGGTTGGCAGCAGTTTAAAAACAATCCTGATAAATGTAGTGGCCGTACATGTTTCAGGCAATAATACCTTCTACGGTATTGGTCAGGATATTACCGAGCGAAAACTGATGGAAGAAAAACTCAAACATTTGAGCCTTCATGATCCCCTCACCGGTCTTTATAACAGGACGTATTTTGAAGAAGAGATGCAACGTTTGGAAGGAGACCGCTACGCCCCGGTGGGTATTGTGGTATGTGACGTGGATGGATTAAAACTGGTTAACGATACCCTGGGACATAGTAAAGGCGATGAACTGTTAAAGGTAACCGCCGAAATTATCAGTAAATGTTTTCGTAAAGAAGATGCCATATCCCGAATTGGGGGAGACGAATTTGCTGTTATTTTACCTAAAAGCAGCATGTCTGTAGTAGAGCGAGCCTACCGCAGGGTACAGCAAGCCGTGGCATTGTATAATACGGAAAGTCTGGACATTCCTTTGAGTTTATCCGTAGGATTTGCTGTGGGTGGGGAGTTATATGCTAATTTGAACGATATATTCAAAGAAGCGGACAATAATATGTACCGGGAGAAATTGCACCGCAACCAGAGTACTCGCAGTTCCATAGTACAAGCTCTAATGAAGGCGTTGGAAGTAAGAGATTTTATAACAGAGGGGCATGCAGAGCGTTTACAGGATTTGGTCGCAGAAGTGGGCAAGGCTATAGGCATGTCCGACAGAAATTTAACAGACCTGCGTCTTCTGGCCCAATTCCATGATATAGGTAAAGTAGGTGTGCCGGATCGCATACTATTTAAGGATGGACCTTTGACCCGGGAAGAGTATGCAGAAATGCAGCGACACTCCGAAATAGGCCATCGTATTGCGCTGTCCGCCCCGGACCTGGTTCCCACTGCCGACTGGATTCTGAAGCACCATGAGTGGTGGAACGGCGGTGGCTATCCCCTTGGGTTAAATGGAGAGGAAATCCCGCTGGAATGTCGCATCTTAGCCATTGCAGATGCCTATGATGCTATGACCAGTGATCGCCCTTACCGCAAAGCCATGGGTCATGGGGAAGCCGTGCACGAATTAGAAAGACGTGCCGGGACCCAATTTGACCCCAAATTAGTTCCAGTAGTTTTAAATATTCTTAATAAGCAATCTAATAATTAAAGTCAAAAGTCAAAAGTCAAATGTCGAATGTCAAAAGTCGAATGTTAATAGAAATCGCAAACCAAAGACCTTGAACTTTAGACTTTGGACTTTCGACTTTAGACTGAAAACGGGGGATCTCATGAAAGCACTGGTATTAGCTGAAAAACCAAGCGTGGCCCGGGAAATTGCCCGGGTTCTAAACTGTAATGTCAAAAACAAAGGGTACCTGGAAGGTCCTAAATATGTGGTGACCTGGGCATTGGGGCATTTGGTCACCCTGGCCGAGCCGGAGGACTACGACCAGAAATATAAACAGTGGCGGTTGGAAGACCTGCCCATGGTACCGGAGCAAATGAAGCTCAAGGTAATCCGGCAGACTTCCCACCAGTTTAATATGGTTCAAAACCTAATGAAGCGGCAGGATATAGGGGAAATGGTAATAGCCACCGATGCCGGGCGGGAGGGCGAGCTGGTGGCCCGCTGGATCATGAAGCTGGTCAACTGGAAAAAGCCCTTTAAAAGGCTGTGGATTTCCTCTCAAACAGATGCGGCCATCCGGGAGGGCTTTGCCAAATTAAAGCCGGGAGCGGAGTATAACAATCTGTACGATGCAGCGGTTTGCCGGGCTGAGGCGGACTGGCTGATCGGGCTTAATGTTACCCGGGCCTTAACCTGTAAATTTAATGCCCAGCTTACTGCCGGCCGGGTGCAAACCCCTACCCTGGCGATGATAGTGCAGCGGGAAGAAGAGATAAAAAAGTTCGTGCCTGTGGATTATTGGACCATCCGGGCAGATTTTGGTGACTATTTCGCTGATTGGCGGGGTAAAGATGGTAACCGCATCTTCGATTACGCCAAGGCGGAAGAACTTCTTGCTAAGTTGAAGGGGCATCCCGGCAAAATAACTGAGCTGCGCCGGGAGGGTAAGAGTGAGCCGGCGCCCCTGGCCTATGATTTGACCGAACTGCAGCGGGATGCCAATAGACGTTTAGGCTTTTCCGCTCAGAAGACCCTGAATGTATTACAAAATTTATATGAGCGGCACAAACTGGTTAGTTATCCCCGTACAGATTCCCGCTATATCTCTGCTGATATTGTGCCCACCCTGCCGGCCAGACTAAAAGGCATGGCGGTAGGTCCCTACGCCGAGCCGGCCGGAAAGCTTTTGCAAAAGCCCCTGGCTACAACCAAACGTTTCGTGGATGACAGTAAAGTTTCCGACCACCATGCCATTATTCCTACGGAGCAGCCGGTAAAATTAGCAGAGCTTAGCGCGGAGGAAAAGAGTCTGCATGACCTGATTGTCCGGCGTTTCCTGGCCGTATTATATCCACCTTACCGCTACGAGCAGCTTACCCTGGTCACCACTGTCAACGGGGAAAGTTTTTATTCCCGGGGCAAGGTGGTCAAAGACCTGGGCTGGCGGGCGGTGTCCCGCAACCTGGCCGAGCGGGAAGACGGCAAGGAAGAGGCCCTGCCGGAGCAAACTCTCACCAGCCTCAGCAAAGGCGAAGAGCGGCAGGTTAAAGGCCTCAAGGCCAATAAGGCCAAAACCAAGCCACCGGCCCGGTATAACGAGGCAACCCTGCTTTCGGCCATGGAAAACCCGGGGAAATTTATAGAAGATGAAGAACTACGGGAAACAATTAAGGAAAGGGGACACACCTCCTGCGGAGGAATGTCCCCAATTAATGGCGCCGGCCTGGGGACCCCCGCCACCCGGGCGGATATTATTGAAAAGATACTTTATAACAACTACATTGAGCGCAATGGCAAAGAATTAGTGCCCACCTCCAAAGGCTTCCAGCTGATTAATATTGTTGCCCCTGAGTTGAGGAGTCCCGGGCTTACCGCCAAATGGGAGCAGAGTCTGACCAATATTGCCCGGGGCAAGGGAAGCAGGGCTGCATTCATCAAGGGTATCCGGGAGAATACTGTGGAACTGGTGCAGAGTGTTACCACGGACACCTCTGTCTATAAGGCAGACAATATATCCAAAACCAAATGCCCGGCCTGCGGCAAGTATATGCTGCTGGTCAAGGGCAAGCGGGGCAAAATGCTGGTATGCCAGGACCGGAACTGCGGGCACCGGCAGCCGGAAAAGGAAGGTAATTTCGGGTTTGCCAGTTCCAAACGGGCCAGTCAGGTTAACCAGAAACTGATCGCCCAGTACAGTGACCAGGGTTCTATTGGCAACAGTCTGGGAGACTTGCTTAAGGCAGCAATGAATAAGGAAGACGGGGATAAATAACGGGGCGGGAAAATTAATGACCGCACCTCAATAACGTTTTTTGTTCGGCAACCCAGGGGCTTTGCGATTCTTGCAAAGCCCCTTTTGACATTAAGATGAATCTCCCCGCTCCGGACAGGTTCGAGCTTTATAGGCTGTTAGCGAGATAAAGGCTGTACACTATAGCGATGTTGATCATAATGGTCAGCTAATACATAGCCTTTGTAAATGGTTAGCAAAAAGAATCATGCCTGTTTGCCGCTATCTTCGTTTAGTGAAGCACGGGACAATGATATGTTTTCTTTTTGCAAAGTATATGTTACAATAATTCCAGTTATAATGTAAAATAGGTGAGAAATAGTGGCTATTATTGATAGAGAGCGTCTGCTCAAAGTATTATTTTCATTTAATCCCTGGTGGACCACTGGAAACGTACCCAGGGATTCCACCAAACCGGTGAAGCGATTAGCTTACTATGAGGCATATAAAATTATCAGTCACCCTACTATTCGCAGATCGGTTATTCTTTCCGGCGCAAGGCGGGTGGGAAAGACAACCATTTTATATCAGCTTATAGAAGAACTATTAAACCGTGGAACCCCCACAAAGCATATTTTATATGTTTCCTTTGACCATCCTATTTTGAAGTTTTGTACTGTTGAAGAGATTCTAGAGGTTTACGAGGAAAACGTCTCCGGTAGTAGTGAAAACCTTTGCTTTTTCTTTGATGAGGTTCATTATGCCAGCCAGTGGGATCTCTGGATGAAGCACCTCTACGACCATCGTAAAAGTTGCAAAGTAATTGCTACCGGTTCCGCCAGTCCCGTATTAGCTGCCCAGGCAGCGGAGAGTGGGGTAGGCCGTTGGACAATAATAAAGATTCCCACCCTGTCATTCTACGAATATTGTGAATTGCTAGGAGTGGATGATCGGCCCGAACTCCCACCCGAATTAAAACCCAGCCAATTAGCAGCCCTTTCCCCGGATAGGTTGGAAGACCTCATGCGCTCCCTTGCGGTAATGCAAAAATATTTCCATCGTTACCTGTTGGTGGGCGGATTCCCTGAAATAGCGTTGTCTGATGATGTTCCTTTTGCCCAAAGAATCCTTCGGGAAGATGTCGTCGATAAGGTTTTAAAAAGGGATTTGACTGTTTTATATGGTGTCCGTAACGTAGCGGAGCTTGAAAAGGTATTTCTATATCTATGTATTCACTCCGGCGGGCTTATTGCTGTTGACACTATTGCTAAAGAAATTGGCGGCGTTGCCAGGCAGACAGTTTCAAACTATTTGAGTTTATTGGAGGCAGCTAATTTAATCTATATCAGTAACCCTGTGGAAATCGGCGGCAAGAAAATATTAAAATCCAGACCAAAAGTGTATGTTGCTGATGCAGCCATCCGGAATGCGGTTTTAATGCTGGACGATATACTCTCAGATCCGGACGAAATGGGTATTATGGTGGAAACCGCGGTTTACAAGCATGTGGCTTCATTCTACTACAGGCACCAAACCAGGGTGGGCTACTATAGGCAATCAGGTAGGGAAAAGGAAATTGATGTAGTGGTAGACTATCACCCTGTGGGACGGCTATTAATCGAGGTAAAATACAGGGAAAATTTGAGTATAGGCTCGAAAGAAGCCATCGTGGACTTGGCAGATGACACCAGTACCGCTGCTGCGCTGGTGATTACCAAGCGCTCTGAGGACTACGGTACGCTAGACTTCAATACAAAGGTGCCTATTATCAAAATCCCCGCCTTTGCCTTTCTGTATATGCTGGGCCATGCCGAAAAACATGGGTATCTACTTCCATTCTCTCAAAAAATATAAACGAGTCCGCTAGATTAGTCAAAAATTCTCCCGTACGGACGACAAATACAAGCAGCTGTAAAAGTATAGTCATGATATAATTAATATGGAAATGTTTAGTGTGTGTCGAATAAAAAATGCGTATTTTTAATAATACTCGTTAAAACATGCTTTAAACAATCCACTTGATAACTTTAAATATGCTTTTGAGGAAGTATTCATCAACAAACTCATTGAACGGATGGAAAGTAACCAGGAAATATTTGATAAAATTATGGAGAATACAGAGTTCAAAAATGATGTAAAAAACTGGCTGACAAAAAAAATCTATCAGCGTTTCAACGATCAGCAGGAATCTATTTCAGAGTAGGCGGCAACAGATCAGATAGTATTTGCGTCTTAGCTTTGTATCTCCCCATGAATTGAAACTTTGTCGATAAATTTCAACTGAATAAATCGTGTTCCGGTGCTATGTAAGGAGGAAGCCACGAATGAACACCAGTAAACGTGATAAAGGTGACACTTTACCAACGCAGAGCCGGAGTCTGCTGTACCAGACCGAAGACGGCCATCAGCGGATCGAGGTGCGGCTGGAAGAACCTGGGGGCGATTGGCTATGAGCTTTAAGAATCGGTCCGAACTCATGATGTACCAGACCGATGACGGAGAAACCAAAATTAATGTCAGGCTGGAGAATGAAACTGTTTGGCTTTCTTTAAACCAGATGTCCGAATTATTTCAAAGAGATAAGTCGGTGATATCAAAGCATATAAAAAACGTCTACCAGGAAGGGGAATTGGACGAAAAATCAACTGTTGCAATTTTTGCAATAGTTCAAAATGAAGGTGACAGAAGTGTTGAGCGGAATATTGCCTACTACAATTTGGATGTGATTATATCCGTTGGATACCGTGTAAAGTCTCATCGGGGAACCCAGTTCAGAATCTGGGCGACTCAAAGGCTCAAAGAATATATCATTAAAGGCTTTACTATGAATGACGACCTGCTGAAAAAGGCAGGAGGCGGTAATTACTTCGATGAGCTGCTTGAAAGAATCAGGGACATTCGTTCCTCCGAAAAGGTATTCTGGCGAAAAGTGTTGGAAATCTATGCAACAAGTATTGATTATGATCCACGGGTTGAGGCTTCGAAAAAGTTCTTTCAAACGGTTCAGAATAAAATGCACTGGGCAGTCCACGGACATACGGCAGCGGAGATTATATCATTGCGGGCTAATGCAGACAAGCCGTTAATGGGGCTTACCGTTTTTTCCTGCTCAAAGCCGCGAAAGACGGATGTGACAGTGGCAAAGAATTACTTGAATGAAGAAGAAATCGATTTATTGAATAGAATTGTGAGTATGTATTTGGATTTTGCGGAAATGCAGGCTAAGCGCAAGAGGACCATGTATATGAAAGACTGGATAGAAAAACTGGATGATTTCTTGCGTCTGGGAGAGCACGAAATACTGACCCATGCGGGTAAAGTCAGTCATGAAGATGCCCTGAAAAAGGCTAATGCGGAATATGAAAAATATGTGGAACGGACGAAAAATGAGCTTTCCCGGGTGGAGAGGCACTTTTTAGATGCAATAGATAATACGGCGAAAAGAATTGAGGGAAAAAAAGGGCGGTCTGGGAGTGATGGGATGTGAGTTTCGGCTCCCGGGTTGTGGTATAATTGTAACGCAGATTTATGTTCACAGTATTAATAGTGGTATCTTTGTCCTGAGGTGCCTGCTGGGTGCTTTTTTTCTTTTACCCTTGGGCATGCTATAGATAATAATGTCTTAGCGCTGTCTAGGGGGACTTACAGGGGATAATTATTACTGTTAACACCTCTGTATAGCTAGCGGAGGTTGTTGTGGATAAAAATTAGTGTAAATTAAGTAGAGGAGAGAAACATGACAACATTTAATGATTTTGGTTTAACCGAACCTGTAATGCGGGCACTTAATAATATGGGCTTTGAAGAGCCGACACCGATACAGGAGAAGGCTATTCCCATAGGTTTACAAGGTGGGGATCTGATCGGGCAGGCCCATACCGGCACCGGTAAAACCGCAGTCTTTGGCATACTTTTGGCTGAGTTTTTAAAGACTGATCGAGAGCAAATACAGGGGGTTGTTTTAACACCCACCCGGGAGCTGGCTGTCCAGGTGGCCGAAGAATTAAACAGGATCGGACAGTTCAAGGGTATCCATGCGCTGCCCATATATGGAGGCCAGGATATCAGCCGACAAATCAGGGCTCTGAAAAACAGACCGCACATTATTGTGGGGACGCCGGGACGTTTGATGGACCACATGAGGCGCAGGACCATCCGTCTGAATCAGGTAAATGTGGTGGTTTTGGACGAGGCGGACGAAATGCTGAATATGGGCTTTATTGAGGATATAGAGACCATCCTGAAGGAAGTTCCCGGGGAGCGCCAGACTTTACTTTTTTCTGCCACCATGCCCAGCCCGATAAAGGCCCTGGCCCGGCGGTTCATGAGGAACCCGGAGGTTATTAGTATAGAATCCAGGCAGGTTACCGTGCCCAGTATTGAGCAAAATTATATAGAAGTTGAAGAGAGGCAAAAATTTGATGTGCTCTGCCGCCTGCTGGATGCCGAGTCACCGGAGCGCACCATTGTTTTTGGCCGAACCAAGCGCCGGGTGGACGAGCTTTTTGATGCTTTGACCAAGCGGGGCTATTCAGCGGCGGGGATACATGGGGATATGCCCCAGTCACGCCGGGACGTTGTAATGCGGCAGTTTAAGACAGGTACCATCGAAATGCTGATAGCCACTGATGTTGCCGCCAGGGGTCTGGATATTACCGGGGTGACCCATATATATAATTTTGACATTCCCCAGGACCCGGAAGGATATGTCCACCGCATCGGCCGTACCGGACGTGCCGGCCAAACGGGTGTGGCCATTACTTTTGTTACACCCAGGGAAATCCACCACTTAAGGGTTATTGAAAATATGACCAGAGGTAAAATAGCTCGCAAGCCAGTGCCATCGCCCAGAGAGGCCTTTGAAGGGTTACAGCGCGTGGCCGTGGATAAACTTTTGCTGACCGTAGAAAAGGGAGGCATTGATAATTACCGGGGTCTGGCTGAGAGTTTGCTGGAGGATACCGACTCCGTTACCCTCATTGCAGCAGCCTTAAAGGTACTCACCAAAGAATCCGACCGTACTCCTGTTACACTCACCGAGGAGAGGCCGATGAGGGTAAAAATGAATAATAATGTAGGCGGTAGAAAAGGTGGCTTTGGCCCCGGAGGCGGTAAAAAAGGCGCCGAGCGGGGTGGCGGTTTAAGGGGAAAAAGCCGGTTTAGTAACCGGGCCTTCTAGTTTTTTGCAAAATCAACTTTAAACACAAGCAACGTGCAAAACGCTCACAACCCTAGATAGGATCTGAACTCTCTGAAGTGTTGACCCTGTACAGGAAATAAACAGCAAACTTATTAGTGTGGTGTATGAACCTTACAAATAAGAAGTGGGGACGAGTTAATTCGCCCCTTTTTTCTTTTTCTAACCCTATTGCAGATAAAATAAAATTTTTTTTGTTTATTGAAATAAAGTTAAACTGTGATCAGTCATATTAGATGTCATGAAGAGGGAGGGAAGGGAGGGGTGGGGTTATCGGAATACCAGATGTGACACAGGATTTGATAGAAAAAGCGATCAAAGGAGATCTGGAATCATTTGAGATCATTGTCAGGAAGTACAAGAACAGTGTCTACAATTTAGTCTTACGTATCTTAAATGACCGCGAGGAAGCTCAGGATGTAACCCAGGAGGCCTTTATCAAGCTCTACTCCTCCCTGCCTTCCTTTCGTGGAGAAGCCAAGTTTGCCAACTGGTTGTATCGTATTGCCACGAATGTTTGTATAGATCGGTACCGGCTGGAGAGGAGAGAAATTAATTGTCCACAGCAAAAACCATCTTCAAGTTTCTATTTAAATGGACAGCCGTATTAATTGTTCTGGCAGCTCTGGTGGTGGGCTTTAGTTTTCTGGAGCGAGGTTACTTAGCCCGTGAAATATCTTTGAGCCTGAACCTGCCGGCTCAACAATGGTGGCAAAATGAGCCCATAGAAAGAGTTGTGCCACAATCACCGGAAGTAACGGATGACTGGATTTTTATTGGCAATCAGAATCAAATATTGCCGGAGCTGAAGGAACCGGCGAAACGGGTTAAAATGCGTGAAGGTCAGGTTATAGGAATCCTGGAGGCCAGGGAAGTCCGCCTCTATGAAAATGCCCAGGCCGGCTCCGTGGTGGCCGTTGAGCTGGCGGGAATCTACGGTGGCGCCGTCAGGCAAAATGTACAGGGTGCCAGAGTGGTTCTGGCCCCTGATGAACGGGCGGAATATGATTACCGCAATACTGATCCGGACATTGAGACGGACAGAAACCGTGGAATTGTCTACGGTAATATTTCCGGTAGTCAAATCCTGACACTGGCCGGCACCTCTGTCCTGGGTAATGCAGGTACACCGGAAAGTCAGTTGGATCTGGCCGGTACTGTACAGGGTAATGCCACGGGCAGGCAAATCATACTGCGCTCTTCTGCCCTAATCCGGGGAGATTTGATTACCAGCAGTGAATCGGTGGTTATGGAACCCGGCGCCAGTGTTTTGGGCCGTATAGTAAACAGTGAAAACAAGCCTATCAAAATAGTAAAAGGTGAAACCAGGGACGAATACATCTACCGTGAACAATCCGATAGGGCAGGATATAACCAGCCGGCAGAAAGGATATTTGTCCATGACGATAATAACTTCGGTCTGGTTTTCCTCTGGATTCCTATATTGCTGGGGATTATAGCCACCCTCTTTCTTACCTATAGTTTTTTTACCAGAGATGTTACTGACGGTGTGGATAATTTAACTTTCAGCCCGCTGCGGGCACTTTGGACGGGTTTTGTAACCGTAGCTATCGGTATTCCCTTGATGTTTCTATTGTTCATCTCCATTTTGGGTATCCCGGTGGCACTGGTCCTGGTTTTTACCCTGGGTCTGGCCGGACTGGTGGGTATATCCGGTATATGCCTGATGGTGGGCCGGAAGGTATGTGCTGCCTTTGATTTAAGTGGCATCTCCCAGGCCAAACAGATGTTGCTGGGCATTTTGCTGGTGGCTCACCTCGTATGGGTTCCCGTTTTCGGCTGGCTGGTTCTGGCTATTGGAGGTGTCATGGGCCTGGGCAGTATTGCCATGATCTGGTGGCCCAGATTTAAAAGCCGCTGGCATAACTGGCGACAATCCGGCAGGCAAAAAAATGCGGAGCCTGAACAATTGGAAAAGTCTCAGTGTGAAGAAAAAGAACTGGAAAAAGAAGAAGATGAAAATGAAAATGAAATAAAATAACGGCGCCGGTGAGGGGGGAAGCAGGGGGACGGTTCTGTTGCTTCCTTTTTTTATATATGTTAAAATATTGCTAAAACTATAAGAGTGATGCATATGCCAAGAAAAGTCCCCTTGCTTCCCCCTACAGAATATGGATGAAAGGGTATGAAAATGAAGATTGCAGACATAGTTAATTCCACCAGTAATGCCGTGGTTGCCGTCAACCGGTCTGGAATTATTGTTTACTGCAACCGCCAGGTAGAAAAAATTTTGGGAGCACCTTCAAGCCTTATTTTGAGTAGGCATGTCAAGGATTACTTTCCTACCACCGGCCTTCTGGAGGTCTTGGAGAACGGCAGATCCCAACTAGGCTGCCGCCTTTCCCTGAATAACAGCATGTACCTGTCCAACCACAACCCGGTTGTAGTAGACGGCAAAATTGTGGGGGCGGTTGCTGTTTTCCAGGACGTTACTGAGATTCAGAATACTATCGATGAACTGACTACTAGAAGCGAACAGATCAAGGAACTACAGGAATTTCTGGCCAATATTCTGGAACTGTCCAGTGACGGGATAATAGTGGTGAATAGGGATTATAAAATAACCCTGACCAACCAGGCGTTTGCCAGTTTTTTCAATAAAAAGGTGGACGAAATCATCGGCCTGCATATAAAAGAGGTTTACGGCAACCCCATTTTCCCCCAGGCTATGGAAACAGGGGAAGCGGAATACGGATACGTTACCACCCTTAACGGCCAGGAAATAATAGCCAATCGAATGCCCATCATGAAAAACGGTGAAATAATCGGAGCACTGGGTATGGTAGTATTCAAAAAAATATCGGATTTGCACACTCTTTCCGAGAAAATTCATAATCTCCGCAGCCAGGTTGATTTTTACAGGAACGAGTTGGAACGGGAGCGCAAATCCAGGTTTAGCTTTGACCAGATTATCGGCCAGAATCCGGCCTTTATCGCTTTGAAGGAAACTGCGGCACGGGTGGCCAAAAGCCAGTCCACGGTGCTGCTAAGGGGTGAAAGTGGAACCGGCAAGGAATTATTTGCCAGAGCCATTTACACGGAAAGCAGCCGGAACCGCGGGCCATTCGTCAGGGTCAATTGCGCCGCCGTACCGGAAAACCTGCTGGAATCAGAGCTTTTCGGCTATAAGGAGGGGGCTTTCACCGGCGCCAAAAAGGGCGGCCAGTTAGGGAAGTTTGAGTTGGCAGACAAGGGAGTCATTTTTTTAGATGAAATTGGGGACATGTCCCTCCACATGCAGGCCAAGCTATTGCGTGTGCTGCAGGAAAGGGAAATCGAGCGGCTGGGCGATACCATGTCTCGCCGGGTGGATGTGCGGGTCATAGCGGCCACCAACCGCAACCTGGAAGAGATGATTATCAACAAGGAGTTTAGAGAAGATTTATACTACCGCATAAATGTGATTACCCTGACAATTCCACCCTTAAGAAACAGAATTGATGACCTCGGACTGCTCCTTGATTTCTTTATTAGCCAGTTTAATAAGCGCTTTGGTAAAAGGGTCGGCGGGATTGAGCCCGATGTCAGGGTTATCCTCCAGAATCACCGCTGGCCCGGGAATATTCGGGAACTGGAAAATGTGGTGGAAAGGGCGTTTAATATAATGGATGGAGACAAAATACTTAAAGAGCACCTGCCACTATATCTTCAGAGTGCCCAGAAGCACAAGTGGCTTGGCCGGAGCGGCATGCACCATCTGGTTGAGGAGATAGAGCGGGAGGCCATAATTGACACCCTGGAGTCCTGTAAAGGAAATAAAAACCAGGCGGCCATACTCCTGGGAATTTCCCGGGCGGGGCTATATAAAAAAATAAAACGCTATAAAATAAATGGATAATTAGATAGTGTAAAACAAGTTTACACTATCTACAAAGTAGACGATGCCTTTGTCCAGTGCAAAATGCCCTGCTCCAAGGGCTTTTTTTATTGTGTCTATTTTAGTAGACACATATTTCAATGCGTCGGTAAAGTCTAAAACTGTTTAAACCCCATAATTTTTGATTATTCGTATAACTCCGGGGGCAATTTTATCGTTGGTATGATTCTTGCGAATTTTACATAACGTGATCAGAAATATTAGATTATTCAAAATATATTACAAAAAGGAAGGGAAAGTAAATGTCCGTTGGGAGGGCGCCCGCAAGCCGGGTTTGATGTAGACAGAATGCTGCTTCACATCGACTAGTCTAACCTGTCAAAAACAAGGAGGAGTTGCTATGTTTTTTAAATTGACGGAAGAGCAAGAACTATTGAAGAAAACTGTAAGAGACTTTGCAGAAAAAGAGATTGCCCCCAAGGCTGCGGAAATGGATGAGAAAGAGGAATACGACTGGAGTTTATGGACAAAGATGGCCGAGATAGGCCTTAGCGGCATACCTTTTCCCGATGATTACGAGGGAGCGGGCATGGATAATATAAGTTACGCCATAGCCGTAGAAGAACTTAGCC
>Ga0209347_1002341_pt1 | contig 25496 bp, 18 predicted proteins | sample AutmiccommuBRH23_FD_187382 | JGI IMG/M metagenome (GOLD analysis project Ga0209347, IMG submission 187382) | Deep subsurface microbial communities from Mt. Terri, Switzerland - Autotrophic microbial communities BRH/23 (SPAdes) (version 2) | ecosystem: Environmental > Aquatic > Deep subsurface >...
CAAGACCCTCGGCTGGGCCACACCCGCCGAACGCCTCCGCGACCTACTACAGTCCGAGGGACCAACCGGTGTTGCGTCGACCCCTTGAAACCGCCCAGCCGACGCCTCCCACGCGGGTGGCGGGGCGGCGAGGGGCCGGACCGGCGTGGTCGGCCGCGGAGCCGGCCGGGTCCCGATAGCGTCGGTCCGTGACCATCAACCCCGGGTGGCCGGTGGCCGTCGCGCTCGTCGCCCTGCTGCTCGTCGCGGTCGTCGCGAACGTGGTGTTCCGCCACGGGTTGGCCCGGCAGTCGGTCGTGGCCGGCCTGCGAGCGGCCGCGCAGCTGACTGCAGCGGCTGCGGTCATCTCGGTGGTCGTCGGGTCGCTGTGGCTCTCGGCGCTGGCGCTGTTCGGGATGTTCGCGATGGCGGTGCTGACGACCTGTCGGCGCATCGACAGCCCCGGGTCGTGGCCGTGGGCCACTGCGGCGATGGCGGCGGGTGTCGTGCCGGTTCTCGCCATCCTCCTGCTGAGTGGGACCATCCCCTTCCAGGGCATCGCGCTGATCCCCGTCGTCGGGATCGTTCTCGGCAACACGATGACGGTCCACACCCTGGTCGGCCGACGAGCCTTCGCCGCGCTGCGGGAGGAGCGAGGCCAGTACGAGGCGGGCCTGTCGCTGGGGATGGTGCCCGACCAGGCGATCGACGAGATCATCGCGCGGCGGGTGCCCGAGGGCCTCGTGCCCAGCCTCGACCAGGTCAAGACCTCTGGCGTCGTCACCCTCCCCGGAGCGTTCATCGGCGTCATGCTGGGCGGAGGCAGCGCCGTGCAGGCCGCGACGGCCCAGGTTCTCGTGCTCTTCGCGATCATGGCCACCCAGTCGGTGACGGCCGGAGTCGAGGCTCGGCTCATCCGGGCCAGACGGACGCTGCCCGACGACCTTCGGGCCACCCTCGTCTCCTAGCCCCTTCGGCGCTTGACCAGCTCGACGGTCCCGGGGATCGCTGGTTCGCCGGGCGCGGTCCGGTATCCAGCCTTGCGATACATCCGCAGGTTGTCCGAGCTCCCGGCGCCCGCGATGAGTGACACGGCCCGCGTGCCGGCCGGGGCGGTGTCCTCCGCGAGGCGGAGCAGGCGGCGCCCGAGCCCGCGGCCCTGCAGGTCCGGAGCCACCATGAGCCTCGAGACGAACAGGTCGTCGCCGCGCACCGCGGTGCGCACCGAGCCGACGATCCGGCCACCGTGGCGGGCGACCCACGTGTGGGTCTCGTCGAGGCTGGCCCGCAGCACGTCGATCGTCTCCTCGAGCGGAGGGATGTCGAGGCGCTGGTTGGCCATGGCCTCCTGGACCCAGCACGCCTTGGTCAACGTGAACAGCTCGGGCACGTCCGCGGGCACCGCCGGGCGGATGTCGACGTCGAGCCCGCCGTCCACCGTCAGCTGCGCGGGGTGGAGCAGGTCCGGACGACGGGCCGCGGTGCGGGTGAGGCGCTGCTCATGACGCCAGGCGGCGATGGCCGCGTGGTTCCCGGACAGGAGCACGTCGGGCACGGCCCGGTCGCGCCACACTCGCGGCTTGGTGTAGAGGGGGTACTCGAGCAGGCCGTCCTCATGCGACTCCTCGACGAGGGAGTCGGCGTTCCCGATGACGCCCGGCAGCAGCCGGGCGATCGCCTCGACCATGGCGAGGACCGCCACCTCGCCACCGTTCAGGACGTAGTCACCGAGGCTGACGACGGAGACCTCGAGACCGAGGTCCGCCCGGGAGTACTCGTAGACGCGCTCGTCGATGCCCTCGTAGCGGCCGCAGGCGAAGACCAGCCACGGCTCTCGGGCGAGCTCCCGAGCCATCGTCTGCGTGAACGGCCTGCCCCCGGGGCCCGGCACGATGAGGCGCGGCCGCTGTCCCTCCGCACGCTCCTGGTGCGCGACGACGTGGTCGAGCGCCTCAGCCCACGGCTCGGGCTTCATCACCATGCCGGCGCCACCGCCGAAGGGGGTGTCGTCGACGGAGCGGTGCCGGTCGTGGGCGAACTCGCGCAGGTCGTGAGCGGCGACCGTGAGCAACCCGTCCTGCCGCGCCTTGCCGATGAGCGACAGGTCGAGGGGCGAGAGATACTCAGGAAAGATCGTGATGACGTCGATGCGCATCAAGCGTCAAGCTCCGGGCTCGCGGAAGAGGTCGAAGAGTCCGGGTGGTGCGTCGACGACGACATGGTCGGCGGCGACCGTCGGGACGATCGCCTCGACGAACGGCACCTGCGCGGTGACCCCGTCGGAGAGCCGGATGACCAGACGGTCCTGGGCCGCACCGAGGTCGAGGCCTGTGACCACCCCGAGCACCAGGCCTTCGCGGTCCCGCACCTCGAGGCCGACGAGGTCGTCCTCGAACCAGGCCTCGTCGTCCTCGTCCTCGTCGGCTGTGACGGCAGACGCTTCGACCACCAGCCGGGTCCCGCGCAGGCCCTCGGCTCCGGTGCGGTCCGGGATCTCCTCGAACCCGAGCAGCCACGTCCCGTTGTGGTCGCGCGTCGTCCGGACGGTCAGTTGCCTCGGCACGCCGGAGCCCGGCGTCGCCTCGGTCCCGAGGACCTCCCCCGGGGCGAAACGACGCTCGGGGTCGTCGGTGTGCAGCTGCACCGTGACCTCACCTCGAAGCCCATGTGGCTTGCCGATGCGCGCCACCAGGACCCTGTCGCCGTTCATGATGCCCATCCTCTCAGCAGGGTGACGGCTCGGACCAGCACGGAGCACCTCGGAGCAGCTCATCCGGCACGCGTCGCGGACCGCGCCGGCCGCGGAGGGAAGCTCGCAGCAGGAGCGAGCCCGGCGGCATACGGCCTGGCCGCTCGGACCGATGCAGAGTGGGGCGCCCCGGGCTCCCGGGACACCCCACTCGACGTGCGGTCGGCGCTCAGCGCGCCCGGTCGGTGTCGACGATGTCGACCCGGACGTTGCCGTTTCCGGCAAGCGCGTTCACGACGGTGCGCAGCGCACTCGCGGTGCGACCGGACCGGCCGATGACCCGCCCGAGGTCGTCGGGGTGGACCCGGACCTCGAGCAGCTCTCCGCGGCGCAGCTCCTTACGACGCACGACGACGTCCTCGTCGTGGTCGACGATTCCCTTGACGAGGTGCTCGAGCGCCTCCTCGAGCATGCTCAGGACTCGTTCTTCTCGGACGTCTCGGTACGCTCGGCCTCGGCTTCGGCGGTCACCTTCGCCTCGGCGGCGTCCTCAGTGGCGGCCACGTCGGTGCTCGGCGCCGGCTCCGCCTTCTTCGCGGTCCGCTTGCGCGGCGTGCTCGAGGCGTCCTTGTCGTCGGACGACTTGCCGGCTGCGGCGAGTGCGGCCTCGTACCGCTCCTTCTTGGACTGGCCCTGCTCCTTGGTGCGGAGCTTGCCGTCGTTGATGACCTTGAGGAGGGCTGCGACCGCCTCGGTGGGCTGGGCGCCCTGGGCGATCCAGTAGTTGGCGCGCTCCATGTCGATCTCGATGAGCGACGGCTCCTCGGTGGGGTGGTACTTGCCGATCTCCTCGATCGCCCGGCCATCACGCTTGGTGCGGGAGTCCATGACGACGACGCGGTAGAACGGTGCACGGATCTTGCCCATGCGCTTCAGACGAATCTTGACTGCCACTGGTGTGGTGTCTCCTGTTTCTTGTTGTGAACGCGGCGAGACCGGGTGGGAGACACTCGGGGAGCCGACGCTCGGTGTAGGCGTCCAGGTCAGGCGAGAGGATGCTGGCCCGACGGGTACAGCCGACCATTCTGCCAGATGAGCGCCCGTGCCCCGAACGCGTCCCGCGGCGACTCTCACCGCTCGCGCACGGCGAAGGCGGCTCGGACGCGAAGGGCCTTCGCCACCACGTCCCGCTTGCTCGCGTCGTGCATCGGCTCGAACACCGGGACGACGGCTGGGTCCAGGCTGGCCCGGGCCAACCCCATCCGCAGCTCCGGTCCGGCCACCTTGGCCTCGATGACGCCGCCGACCGGAGAGGCCCGGAGCAGCTCGAACAGCGTCGCGACCGCGGGGACCACCGACGCCGAGAACAAGGGCACCGCGAGCTCACTGGCCAGCTGTGGAGCCAGACCCCTCTGGTCGAGGGCTGGAGGCCCCGCGACGACCGCGGCCACGCGACGCCAGGGCTCATGCCGGTACGGCGCCGCCGGCCAGTCGTCGGCGAGCATCGTGTAGCGGTCGTGGTCCCGCCAGGTCCGACGCCCGTCGGTGCCCGGCAGGTTGAGGAAGTCCCTCGAGAAGCCCTCGTGCGTGAAGCCCAGCGACCGGACGAGTCCGGCCGACCGGACGTTCGCCGGTTGGATGTTGGCCTCGATCCGATGTAGGCCCATGCCCTGGGGCTCGTCGCCGAACACCAGGTCGAGGATCAGCTGGAGGCCCTCGGCGAAGAGTCCCTTCCCGACATAGGGGTCGTAGGCGTCGTAGCCGATCGTGGCGCTGTTGAACGAGCCCCGGACGACGTTCGCGACGTTGGCCCGGCCGACGAGCCCGTGGCCGTCCTCGGGCTCCAGGGCGTGGACCATGAAGGTGCGGTAGGTCGCCGACTGGCTCGCGATGATCGCCGGCAGGTTGTACGGGTCCGGAACCGCGAACTCCGACAGCCGCTGCGCCGACCGGGTGACGGCCGCTGCATAGGCTCCCTCGTCGGCGGGTGCGGGGGGCCGGACCTCGACCCGGTCGCCGCGGACGGGGACCGGGGCGGCGGCGTCAGCGGACAAGGCGGCCTCGCAGCACGATCCCCTTGGGGTCGGCGATCACGGTGACGTCGTCGCGAGGGTCGGCGCCGTAGACGACGAGGTCGGCGTCCTCGCCCTCCTCGATCGTCGGGCGGCCGAGCCACGCCCGAGCCGCCCACGTCGCGGCGTCGAGCGCCTCGAGCCTCGAGAGGCCGGCCTTGGTCAGCTCGACGACCTCCTGGGCGACGAGGCCGTGGGGCAGGGCGCCCCCTGCGTCGGTCCCGACGTAGATCGGGATGCCCGCCTCGTGGGCGGCACCGATGGTCGCGTGACGCCGGGCGTGCAGGTCGAGCATGTGCTGGTGGTAGGCCGGGAACTTCTCCGCCGCGGGTGCTGCGAGGGCGGGGAAGTTCGCGATGTTGACCAAGGTCGGCACGATCGCGATGCCACGACGGGCGAACTCGTCGATGGAGTCCTCCTGGAGGCCGGTGGCATGCTCGACGCAGTCGATACCGGCGGCCGCCAGGTCGCGCAACGACTGCTCACCGAAGCAGTGCGCGGTGACCCGCACCCCCTCCTCGTGGGCGGCGGCGATGGCCTCCGCAACCGCGTGCGCCGAGAAGCTCGGGGAGAGGTCACCGACCTCCCGGTCGATCCAGTCCCCGACCAGCTTGACCCACCCGTCGCCGCGGTGCGCCTCCAGCCGCACGGACTCGACGAGCTCGGCTTCCTCGACCTCGTGCGCATAGTTGCGGATGTAGCGGCGGCTCCGAGCGATGTGGCGCCCGGCGCGGATGATCTTGGGCAGGTCCTCCCGGTCGTCGACCCAGCGGGTGTCGCCGGGTTGGCCCGCGTCGCGGATGAGGAGCGTGCCCCGGTCGCGGTCGGCGAGGGCCTGCTCCTCGGCGACCTCCCTGGGCACCTCGCCATGCGCGTCGAGCCCGACGTGGCAGTGCGCGTCCACGAGGCCCGGCAGGACCCACCCGTCCAGGGTCTGCACGTCGGCCCCGGACGCCGGCGGCGTGAACGACACCCTGCCGTCGATGACCCAGAGCTCGTCGCGGACGTCGTCGCGACCGACGAGGACCTGACCACGGACGTGAAGCACCGGCGCACTCATGCTGCGACCCTACCCAGACCGATCCGGCTACGGTGCACGCCACCAAGGAGGAGGCCGACGCGGCCGCGGAGTCGGGCGAGGACGAACCTCCGGCCACCTGACACGTCTCAGCACCATCCGCGAGACGACCCGACCGGCACCAACCTCGGCGCGGATGCCCGAGCGAGCCCAGCGGCATACGGCGGAGAGGGCGTCAGCTCTTGCCGAGGAACTTCTCGAGTCCACACGGTGGAGCGCTGTGCACACCGCGGGGTCGCTCACGCAATCTCCTCGGTTAGATCCGCCGGATGAATGAAGGTGCGGCGTCGCATGGCCGACGTCGACGACTCGTCACCCAAGTGGTGCTCGGCGTGCTCAAACGGGACGGACTCGGCATCACGGATGAGTGTGCCGTGACTCTGGCCACAGCACCGCTGTTTGACCGTCCCGCCCGTGGGGCGCTCGGTATCGTGAGCCCCATCCCAGAACGTCCGCCGGCCCCTCCCCAAGACGGCACGCGGACATGCAGCACCCCCGACCGGTCTGGCCGGGGGTGCTGTGCTGTCTGCTCGGCGTTGCCGGCTTGGGCCGATGGGTAACGGTGGGTCGCCTTGCTCGCGATCACCGTCACCAGCGACGGGGCTCGGCAGAGCACGCAACACCCCCAGGCTCAAGAAGCGGGCCCAGGGCTTGTTGTCGTGGTGGCGCCAGCCCATTGGCCGCGACCACGCTTCAGGGGCGCCATCCTTCGCTCGCTTGAAGGCCACGCCTCGGGCGCCGCCGGATGAGGACTGACGCGGACGTCGGCCGCCGGGGTTCACGGGGCCATCGGGACGGGCGTCGGTCGATATGGGGTGACTGGTGCTTTGGCGGACTGTCTGTCACCCTTCCCCCGTGGGGTCTTTTCCCCCCACGAGTTCCCGGGCACATCCCAGGTCAACCGATCCCCGGGGACCGCACGGCACCTCCGACCAGTTCAGCGCGGGCCCGGGGTGCTGTGCGGGTCGCGGTCGCTGGCCACTGGGGTGCGGCAAACCCGGTGGGCGCCGGCAGCCATGCAGGCGCGTGGGTTGCTCTGAACCGGCACGTCGCTACCAGACCTGAACGCGTCTGATCCTGCGGCAGGCGCGGGTCCCGGCGGCTCACGTGGCGCCATCGGCGGCCTGCCGCGTCGCCAGCGACGACGAGTCCTCGATCTCGGCCCCTTGACAGGGGGTCCATTGACAGGTGCTGGCGCCGCGAGGATGGTGAGTGCTCCAGACGCTCGCGAGTGGTTGCCTCGAGCAGCGTGTTCGTCGCATCACGATAATGCGGGCCCCGGCGTCGGCTGACCCCGTCAAGGGAGCGCGCGCCATGCGCCGGAACACGCCGATCCAGCCGCCCCGCCCACTGCCTCTCCGCTGGCCCGTGAGGGGCCTTGGTGAGCAACGATACAACCCCCGAGCTGCGGGGACCAGGCGACTTCGCGCGGTGGTCCTGCCGGTGATGATGGCGATGATCGGCGCGCTTCTCCTGCCGGCTGTCGGGACGGCCGCGACCCCAGCAACGGCGAGCTCGCAGTACCCGTTGAGCGCCGTGGTTTACGACTTGCGCACGGGCGCGGCGGTGCAGCTGGTGGGCCGGGTCCGCGTGGGTAGCGAGGTCGAGGGCACGGCCGGGCAGGGTTGGACGGTCACGGCGTCGGCGAACCTGGACGCGGTCACCGGCACCGGTTCGGGCCTGACCTACTCCGCGACGGGCTCCGGTTCCGCGACGATCCAGGCGCCGCCGGGGCCGTTGCCGACGAGCATCTCCTTCACGCCCACGTTCTCGCTGCGCCCGCCCAGTCCTGCGAAGGCGCAAGCCTTCCAGCTACTGCTGGTCGCCACCTTGTCGACCCGCGGGAAGGTGACGGCCGTCAAGGTGAGCTCACCGGCGCCGCCGGTCTCGTTCGCGATCGACCCGACACTGCAACCGGACGTGCCCACCGTGCCGAGCCCGGACGGGTCGGCACCCCGGGCAGTGGTCCGGCTCGCCGACTCCCTGGGCAGCGCGATGGACTACATCGCCGACGAGATGACCATCGCGACCGACGACCCGGCCATCCTGGCCTCGTTCGTGCACCGGTGGCGGGGCCAGGTGCTGCGCACCATCGACCCACCGGTCGGCCCCACGCCCGCTGTCCACGTGGTCCGGGTCGATCCCTCCACTGCCGACCTGGCCTCCTTGACCGCAGACATCGCGGCGCTCGACCCGACCGCGCACGGGCGGCATCGTGCCTCCACCGCGGGGGCGTTGCGGCTGTTCGCGGCGGCGGTGCAGGAGAACGCCGCCGGCCTGCGCGTCGGCCTGAACACGCTGTACGCGCCGCAGGACTACATCGACCGTCAGACCTTCGACGCCCCGACGGGAGCTACCGACCCCGCCAACGTCTCACCGACGCCCCCGCCCTACGACCCGAACTCGGCGAACTGGTCCTACATGAAGGGTGATGCGACCGGGTTCGGCGTCACGGAAGCATGGCGCATCCTCGAGGTCGGCGGGCGCCTGGCCAACCGAGTCCGGATCGGCATCATCGACGTGGGCTGCGCCCGCACCAACGGTGACTACCCGCCGGGAACCAGTGGCGGCAACGGCATGCCGGCCACCACCGAAAGCGACCCGTGGCACTGCACGAACGTGGCCGCCACCGCTGCCGGTGTGCCGAACAACGGTTTCGGCACCGCCGGCTCCGGAGGCCCGGTCGCTGATCTTCGGTTGTACTCCACCGACATGACCGACGACAACGCGGCGGCCCAGGTGTACGCCGCTGCCGGCGACAGCGTGGCGATGATCAACCTGAGCTTCGGCGCGAACCACCCGGCCATCGCCAACCTGCTCGACAGCAACCTCGAGGACGCCATCGACCACGTCCACGACCGCGGCATGCTGGTCTTCGCCGCAGCGGGCAACGCCAGACCCGGCGAGGCCTCCCAGGACGTGGACCACATGTCGTGCTACTTCATCTGCGTCGAGGAAGCGATCATCCGCCCCTGCGAGTTCGACGGGGTGACCTGCGTCGGCGGCCTGCGCGCGGGCAGCCACGACCGCGACATCAACTCCTACTACTGCTTCGAGCGGCGCAGCTCCGGGGTGTGCGACGTGGACGTGTTCGGGCCGTACACGGTGTACATGGGTGGCACCCCTCCCAGCGGCGTGGCCGGCGACAACAGCGTGAACACGGTGAGCATCACTCGGGGAACCAGCTTCTCCTCGCCCTACGTCGCCGGCGCCGCGGCGTTGATGCTCGCGGCGAACCCGACCCTGACCAACCTGCAGATCGAGGGCATCCTGTCCAACTCGCTGGCCACGACCGACCCGACCGTCACCGCCGTCCTCGATGCTAGGGCGGCGATGATGCGTGCGTTCGGCAACGTGCCGCCCGCGGTGCGCATCACCTCACCCACGGACGGGGCGTCGGTCGAGTACGGCTCGATCAACGCCACCCGGTTCACCGCCTCGACCATCGACATCGAGGAGGGCACCGACACCCTCGAGGTCACCTGGTCCTCCAGCATCGACGGCCCGATGGGGTCCGGCCGCACCCTCGACTACGTCTTCCCGACGACCGGGCCGCGGCGCATCACCGCGACCACGACCGACCGACAGGGCGCCCTCGGGATGTGGTCGATCCTCGTCACCGCCGTCAACCGGGCACCGGTGGTGCGCATCCTGCAGCCCTTCCTGAACGACACCACATCGACTCCCAGGCAACTGGGGGCGTCGTACACATTCCTCGCCGAAGTCCGCGACCAGCTGAACGCGCCCGAGCCGGCACTGTGTGATGACCTCGTCTGGACCAGCTCCAACTTCCAAGAGCCCGGGTTCCCGATGACCGGATGCCAGGTCTCGATCACCTTCACCACCACCGGGATGCGCACCATCACGGCGACCTACACCGACCCGGAAGGTGCCAGTGACTCCGCCGAACGGTTCATCGTCGTCGAGGAGCAACAGGCGAACAGCCCACCGGTCGTCGTCATCGACAGCCCGGTCCAAGGCGCGGCGTTCCAGGAGGGCGCGACGATCCCGTTGCGCGGCAGCGTCTACCTCGAACCGGATGAGGACACACCGGTCGAGTCCGTCTGGTACCTCAACGGAGTGCTCATCGGCGAGAGCGACAACATCGACTTCAGCCCCAGCGACCCCGGCTACGTCACCGGAGACAGCATCCTCACCTTCGGCGCCCGCGACGACGACGGCTACACCCAGACCTCCATCGACATCCGGATCGCCGCCCGACCGAAGTAGCCGGCGGGCAAAAGGTCGATGACCTGGTCGGCGCGTTGGGGGGTCGACACTGGGATCTCGAAGTCCGAGGTCCCAGGCCGTCGTGATCGCGGCCTCGCTCGAGCAGGTCGGCCACAAACGCCTCGAGGCTGCGCCTGGTCAGCGGGTCACGGTTGATAAAAGTGCAGGTCAGCCCGCATAGAGCGAGCCGCACCTGGCTCAGTTCTTACCGAGGAACTTCTCGAAGCCCTTGGGGAGCTTGGAGACATCGAGGTCGGCCAGCGGGTCGGCGCCGTCCGGGCTCGCACCGGGCATGCCGAACGCCGACGCTGCCGCTTTGGACCGGCCCTCGGCGGCCCGTTGCGCCGCGGCGCGCTCCTCGGCCGCCCGCTTGGCCGGGTTGCCGCTCTTGCTCTTCTTGCGCTGCGGCTGCTGGGCCCGGCCCTTCTTGCCGGTGCCGGGGATCCCGGGCATGCCCGGCAGCCCTCCGCCACCGCCGCGGGCGAGTGACTTCATCATCTTCTGCGCGTCACGGAACCGCTCGAGCAGCTGGTTGACGTCGGTCACGGAGACGCCGGAGCCCTTGGCGATCCGGGCCCGTCGTGACCCGTTGATCTGCTTGGGGTGGGTCCGCTCGAACGGCGTCATCGAGCGCACCATCGCCTCGACCCGGTCGAACTCGCGGTCGTCGAACGCGTCGAGCTGAGCCCGCATCTGCTGCATGCCCGGCATCATCTTGAGCATCGACTTGAGCGAGCCCATCTGCTTGATGGCGCTCATCTGCTGGAGGAAGTCCTCGAAGGTGAAGTCCTCCTCGGCGAGGAACTTGCGCGCCATCTCGTCGGCCTGGCGCTTGTCGAACGCCTTCTCCGCCTGCTCGATGAGGGTGAGCACGTCGCCCATGTCGAGGATCCGGCCGGCCATCCGGTCGGGGTGGAACACCTCGATGTCGGTGACCTTCTCGCCGACGGAGGCGAACATGATCGGCTCTCCGGTCACCTCACGGATCGACAGGGCGGCACCACCGCGGGCGTCGCCGTCGAGCTTGGAGAGCACGACGCCGGTGAAGGCGACGCCGTCGTGGAAGGCCTGCGCCGTCTCGACGGCGGCCTGGCCGATCATCGCGTCGATGACGAAGAGGACCTCGTCGGGCTGGATCGCCGAGCGGATGTCGGCAGCCTGCTGCATGAGGTTCGTGTCGACCGCGAGCCGTCCGGCGGTGTCGACGATGACGACGTCGTGCTGTTGGGCGCGGGCGTGCTCGACTCCGGCCCGGGAGACGGACACCGGGTCGCCGAAGCTGCGGGTGCCCTCCCCCGTCGCGGCGACGGCGTCGTGGCCGCCGACGTTGCCGCGCTCGGGGGCGAAGACCTTGAGGCCGGCGCGCTCGCCGACGACCTCGAGCTGGGTGACGGCGTTGGGGCGCTGCAGGTCGGCGGCCACGAGCAGCGGCGTGTGGCCGCGGTCCTTGAGCCAGCGGCCGAGCTTGCCCGCGAAGGTCGTCTTGCCCGAGCCCTGCAGCCCGGCGAGCATGATGACCGTCGGGGGGTTCTTCGCGAACCGGATCTGGCGGGTCTCGCCACCGAGGATGGTGACGAGCTCCTCGTTGACGATCTTGACGACCTGCTGGGCGGGGTTGAGCGCCTGGTTGACCTCTTCGCCGAGCGCGCGCTCCCGCACGGCCGTCGTGAACCGCTTGACGACGGGCAGCGCCACGTCGGCGTCGAGGAGGGCCAGCCGGATGTCTCGAACCGCCTTGTTGACGTCGGACTCCGAAAGGCGGCCCTTGCCGCGCAGGTTCTTGAAGGTGGCGGTCAGCCGGTCAGACAGGGTTGCGAACACCCGGCAACTTTAGCCGTAGGCGGGCGCCACTCCGACCCACCCGTGGCCGTATGCCGCTGAGCTCCCTCCGATCGAAAGAGCAGTTCGTGACGTGGCGGGCGTCACGAACTGCTCTTTCGATGTGCTGGTGGGCGTCACGAACTGCTCTTTCGATCGAGGTGGTCAGGCCCCGTCACAGGTGTCGATGATCATCGCGACCGCTTGCGCCGCCCGGGCGGGGGCGAGCCGGGCCCCGCCGAGCTCCGTGACGTAGAAGGTGTCGAGGGTCTGGCCGGCGTACGTGGCGATGTGCGCGGACCGCACGGCGAGGGAGGCCCGGGCGAGGGTGATCCCGATGTCCTGGAGGAGCCCGGCGCGGTCGGTGGCGCGGACCTCGATGACGGTGGCGCTGTCCGAGGCGCTGCTGATGACCATGGCGCGCGTCGAGTCGGGTGAGCCGGATCCGGGGCTGCGGACCGGCTGCGCCGCCTTGCGGCGCTGGAGCCGGCCGAGCGGCGCCCGGTCGCCGGCCCCCACCCGGGTGAGGTCGCGGGCGATGATCTCGGGGAGCGGGTTCTCGCCGCTCGGCGAGTCGACCCACCACTCGTTGACGGCCAGCCCATCGAGGGTCCGCACGGTGGCGGAGCGCACGACGAAGCCGTGGGCGGCGAGCAGCCCGGCGGTGTCGGCGAAGAGCCCGGCCCGGTCGCGGTCGATGATGTCGATCCGGTGGGCGCCGCCGAGCGACACGACCGAGACGTAGGCCTCCCCGACGGCCACCTGCTCGATGACGTCCTTGGCGAGGGGCAGCGGCTCGAGGGGCTCGACGGCCCGGGGCCGGTCGGCGCCGTTCGCCGCGACCAGGGCCTGCCGGCAGGCCTGGTAGAGGCGGTGCACCAGTCCGGCCCGCCAGTCGCTCCACGCCTTGGGGCCGGCCGCAGAGGCGTCGGCCTCGGTCAGGGCGCGCAGGAGGTCCAGTGTCATGACCGACCCGCCGACCGCTTCCGACAGGGTCTCGATGGTGGCGGGGTCCTCCGGGTCCCGGCGGGTGGCGAGGTCGACGAGGGTGAGGTGCTCGCGAACGAGCCGAACGACGATCTCCCGGTCCGCCTCGTCGACGCCGATCCGCCGCAGGATCCGCTCGGCGATGTCGGCTCCCTCGTGGGAGTGGTCGATGGCGCCGGGCACCTTGCCGATGTCGTGGAGCACGGCGGCGAGGACGAGGAGGTCCGGGCGCGCGACGTCCCGGACCATCCCGCTGGCTGAGACGACCGTCTCGACGAGGTGACGGTCGACCGTGTGCCGGTGCACCGCGTTGCGTTGGGGGCGGCTGCGGACGGCGGCCCACTCGGGGATCCACCGTTCGACGACGCCCGCCAGGTCGAGTCCCTCCCAGACGGCCACCACCCCCGGACCGGTCGCGAGGAGGTCGGCGAACACGCCGCGGGCCACCTCGGGCCAGGGCTCGGGCAGCTTCGGCGCGTGGGCACCCAGGTTCTGCAGGGTCGCCGGTGACAGGGGGATGCCGTTGCGCGCCGCGACCAGTGCGGCCCGGAGCGGGATCACCGGGTCCGACGCCAGGTCTGCCGACGGTCCGAGGACCGCCTCGCCGTCGTGCCGGTAGAGCCCGTACCCGAGCGGAACCAGCTGCGGGCGCCGCGGGCCCACGCGGAGGGTACGGGCCCGTTGCGACTGCAGGGCGCGGCGGAGCGTGCTGTCCGCCGCGTAGGCGATGGTCCGGGCGGCTCCGGAGAGCTCGGTGAGCAGCTCGTCGGCGTCGGGGTGGCCGAGCAGGGCTGCGCACGCGTCCTGGTCGTCGCGGGTCAACCGGTCGCGGCCGCGTCCGGTGACGACGTGGATCGCGTCACGGACGTCGAGGATTCGTTCGTACGCCTCGTCGACGGCACCGTGCGGCCGATCTGTCAGCCACGCCTCGGTCAGGGCGCGCAGGACCGTCATGTCACGCAGCCCGCCGTGGGCCTCCTTGAGGTCCGGCTCGATGAGGTGCGCGAGGTCCCCCTGCCTCGCGTGCCTGGCGGTGACGGCTTCGTGGATCTCGGACAGGCGGGTCCGGGCGTTGGCCCGCCAGTCGTGCGCGACCGTCGAGCGGGCGGCGTTGACGACGTCCACGTCACCCGCGATGTGGGTGAGGTCGAGCAGTCCCATCGCCGCGGACAGGTCCTCGGACGCCACCGCCCGGCACTCGGCCACCGTGCGGACGCTGTGGTCGAGGCGCACCCCCGCGTCCCAGATCGGGTACCAGAGGCGGTCGGCGAAGGCAGCGACCTCTGGTCCCGCGAGCCCGCGCGGGTGATGGACGAGGACCAGGTCGAAGTCGCTGAGGGGCCCGCCGTCACCGCGGGCGAGAGAGCCGACGGCCGCCAGGGCGACGCCTGCGTGGCGTCGCCCACCGCACGCCTCGCGCCAGACGTCCTGCAGCCAGCTCGAGCCGAACTCCGCGAGCGCCCTGCGGCGGGCGGGTCCCGCGCCGGGCGTCGCGAAGCCGCGCGTCCCGGCGAGGTCCAGTCGTCGTGTCGTCACATCGGTCATCGGACCTCGCCGGGCCTTTCGCTCGAGGGTTGAGGGTGGTGCAGCGGACTCGCCTGCTGCCGCCCTCGGGGTGTCGGGGTCGCCGGGTCAGAGGGCCTGCGCACCCCGCTCGCCGGTGCGCACCCGGACCACCTCGTCGACGGGGACCGACCAGATCTTGCCGTCCCCGATGCGGCCCGTCTGGGCCGACTTGAGGATGACGTCGATGACGTCGGGCGCGTCGATGTCGTCGACGAGGACCTCGATTCGGACCTTCGGCACGAAGTCGACGGTGTACTCGGCGCCGCGGTAGACCTCGCTGTGACCGCGCTGGCGACCGTAGCCGCTCGCCTCGCTGATGGTCATCCCGGTGACTCCGAAGGCCTCCAGGGCCTCCTTCACCTCGTCGAGCTGGTGCGGCTTGATGATGGCGGTGACGAGCTTCATGCGTGGGCTCCTTCGGCCTGGTCGGTCATCTCGGTCTGCGCGGCTGGGACGGTGGCCCGGGGGAAGGCGACACCCCGCCCGGTGCCGGCCGCGAAGCCACCGAGGTCGTAGCCGGACTCGGCGTGCTCGGCCTGGTCGATGCCCACGGTCTCGTCCTCGTCACTGATCCGCCAGCCGAGGGTGTACTTCAGGGCGAGGCCGATGATCGCGGTGAGCACGCCGGAGACGAGCAGCGAGACGAGCGCGATGATGACCTGCAGTGCGGTCTGCTGGATGCCACCACCGTAGAAGAGCCCGGTGGAGGTGGACAGCAGGCCGGCACCGATGGTGCCCCAGAGGCCGGCGGTGAGGTGGACGCCGACGACGTCGAGCGAGTCGTCGTACCCGAAGCGGTACTTGAGCCCGACGGCGAGGGCCGCGAAGCCTCCGGCGAGGACGCCGAGGACGAGCGAGCCGACTGGCGACAGCGCACCGCAGGCGGGGGTGATGGCGACGAGACCGGCGACGACACCAGAGGCCGCCCCGATCGACGTGGCGTGCCCGTCCCGAAGCTTCTCGACGACGAGCCAGCCGATGATGGCGGCCGCCGTGGCCGCGGTCGTGTTGAGCCAGACGACGGACGCGACCCCGTCGGCGGCGAGCTCGGATCCGGCGTTGAAGCCGAACCAGCCGAACCACAGGAGCCCGGCGCCGATCATCACCAGGGGGACGTTGTGCGGCCGCATGGCCGTCTTGCCGAAGCCGAGCCGCTGGCCGACGATGAGGGCGAGGACGAGACCGGCGATGCCGGCGTTGATGTGGACGACCGTGCCTCCGGCGAAGTCGATCGGCACCACGGTGGCCGCGCCGTCGGTGACGCCGAAGATCCTGGCTGACAGGCCTCCTTCGGCACCCGAGAGGAGGCCTCCGCCCCAGACCATGTGGGCGATCGGGAAGTAGACGATCGTCGCCCAGATGCCGGCGAAGACGAGCCACGTGGAGAACTTGACCCGGTCGGCGATGGCGCCGCTGATGAGGGCCACGGTGATGACGGCGAAGGTGAGCTGGAAGCCGGCGACGATGGCCTCGGGGATGAACACCCCGGCGCCGAAGACGTCGATGAGCTTGGGGCTGCCCGAGCCGTCGTCGAGGAGCTGTCCGAGGCCGAAGTAGTCGAGCGGGCTGGCGAAGATGCCGCCGATGTCGGTGGGGCCGAAGGACATCGAGTAGCCCCACAGGATGTAGATGACGCCGACGACGCCGAGCGCCCCGAACGACATCATCATCATGTTGAGGACGGACTTGGCTCGCGTCATGCCTCCGTAGAAGAGCGCGAGGCCTGGGGTCATGAGGAGGACCATCGCGGAGGCGATCAGCATGAACGCCGTCGCCGCCTCGTTGATCTCCGGTGCTTCTGCCGCGAGCGGCACCAGTGCGGTTGTCATGGCGATGATCTTGGGGACCGGCCGTTTCGTCGGCTCGCACCGCGTGTTACGGCAGTGTCAACAAGAGTCCCGCACTGTTAGTGGCGGGTTTCGCGCGGCGGGCCCGCCCACGATGTGGACGGGCGAGGCGCCGCTCACCCCGCGCGGAGCGAGCTGCGTCTGGGGTGCCGCTAGTCCAGGAGCGCGTCCACGAAGTCGGCCGGCTCGAACGGGGCCAGGTCGTCCGGGCCCTCGCCGAGGCCGACGAGCTTGACCGGAACGCCGAGCTGACGCTGGACCGCGACGACGATGCCGCCCTTGGCCGTGCCGTCGAGCTTGGTGAGGACGATGCCGGTGACGTCGACGGCCTCGCTGAAGACCTTGGCCTGCTGGAGACCGTTCTGGCCGGTCGTCGCGTCGAGGACGAGGAGCACCTCGTCGATCTCGCTCAGCTTCTCGATGACGCGCTTGACCTTGCCGAGCTCGTTCATCAGGTCGACCTTGTTGTGCAGCCGGCCGGCGGTGTCGATGATGACGACGTCGACCTCCTGCTCGATCCCCGCCTTGACGGCGTCGAAGGCCACGGCCGCGGGGTCGGCGCCCTCCCGGTCGGACCGCACCGTGGGGACGCCGACGCGGGCACCCCACGTGTCGAGCTGGTCCGCGGCGGCCGCCCGGAACGTGTCGGCGGCGCCGAGTAGCACGTCGCGGTCCTCGGCGACGAGGACCCTGGCGAGCTTGCCGACGGTCGTCGTCTTGCCCGTGCCGTTGACGCCGACCACGAGGATGACCGCGGGCCGGGTGCCCACGCGGGACGAGGCGATCCGGCGGTCCATGTCGGGCTGGACGAGGCGGAGCAGGTCCTCACGGAGCCACTCCCGCACCGTGGCCTCGTCGGTGGTGCCGTCGACCTTCACACGGGTGCGCAACGAGGCGATGAGCTCCTCGGTGGCCTCGACGCCGAGGTCTGAGGCGATGAGCGTGTCCTCGACGTCCTCCCAGGCCTCCTCGTCCAGCCGGCCGCGCGACAGGAGAGCCAGCAGGCCCTTGCCGAGGGCGGAGTTGGACCGGGCCAGACGGGCGCGCAGCCGCTGGAGACGACCCCGGGCCGACTCGGGACGCTCGAGCGTCGGGAGTGGCTCGGCGACCGGCGGGAGCGTCTCCGCGGGGCCCTCGGTCGCGACCGGGCCACCCGGTGCGGCGGTCCCGGCGTCGCGCTCGGTGGGCTCGCGGTCCAGGCGCGGGGCCGGCCGGGTCGGTGCCTCGACCTCACGCTCGGGGCCGCCGCGGCCGCGAAGGAGGGAGACGGCGAACCCGATCCCCAGGGCGAGGATGACGACGCCGACGATCAGATAGGTCCAGAGGGTGTCCACGTCGCCCATCCAATCACGGCCGATCGGTGACGCCGGCGGACCGAGCCACCCCTCGAAGGGAGCGCCGAAGGGGGCCGAGCCCAGCGGCATACGGAATGAGCCGTATGCCGCTGGGCTCGCTCCCGCTCGTTCGCCGGCTCAGGCGGACTGCTGGGCGGTGACGTCACGGAGCCGCTGGGAGACCACCGTGGTGACCCCGTCTCCGCGCATGCTGACGCCGTAGAGGGCGTCGGCGATCTCCATCGTCTTCTTCTGGTGGGTGATGACGATGAGCTGGGAGCTGTCGCGCAGCTCCTCGAAGAGCGTGAGGAGGCGCCCGAGGTTGGCGTCGTCGAGGGCCGCCTCGACCTCGTCCATGATGTAGAACGGCGACGGGCGCGCCTTGAAGATCGCCACGAGCAGGGCGACCGCGACGAGCGACCGCTCGCCGCCCGAGAGCAGCGACAGGCGCTTGATCTTCTTGCCGGGCGGGCGGGCCTCCACCTCGAGCCCCGTCGTCAGCATGTTGGACGGGTCGGTGAGGATCAGGCGCCCCTCACCCCCTGGGAAGAGCCGCTGGAAGACCCGCTCGAACTGCACGGCGGTGTCGGCGAACGCCTCCGCGAAGACCCGTTCGACGCGCTCGTCGACCTCCTTGACGATGTCGAGCAGGTCCCGCTTGGAGTTCTTGAGGTCCTCGAGCTGCTCGGTGAGGAACTTGTGCCGCTCCTCGAGGGCAGCGAACTCCTCGAGCGCGAGCGGGTTGATCCGCCCGAGGGCGCTCAGCTTGCGCTCGGCCCGGCGCAACCGCTTCTCCTGGGCCTCGCGGACGAACGGCGCGGGCTCCGGCTGCGGGGCATCGGGGTCGGCCGCGGGGTCCGGCACGGCCGGGACGAGCTGGTGCGGCCCGTACTCCTCGACCAGGTCCTCGGGAGAGATGCCGAGCTCCTCGACGGCCTTCTGCTGCAGCTGCTCGATGCGCAGTCGCTGCTGGGCGCGGGCCACCTCGTCGCGGTGGACGCTGTCGGTCAGCTCGCGCAGCTCGTTCTGCAGGGTCGCGAGGTCGCGCCGGACGACGGCCAGCTCGGCATCGCGCTCGGTGCGCGCCTGCTCGGCGCTCCGTCGAGCCGCATCGGCCTCCTCGGCGGACTCGGTGAGGAGGTCGTGCGCCCAGGCCGCAGCGACCCGGACGGCCTCGGCGACCGTGGCCTCGCGCTCGCGTCGGGCCCGTCGGGCCGCGAGTCGCTCGCGGGTCTCCTCCTCGTGCCGGGCGGCGCGCTCGAGCGCCTCGGCGCGGTCCCGCAGCGCACGGACCCGTTCCTCGCGGGTGCGCAGTCCGAGCCGCAGCTCGGTCTCGGTGGTGCGCGCCTCCCGCGCCACGGCGTCGAGACGGTCGCGCTCCTCCGTCGACGGCTCGGCCTCGATCTCGCCCTCGACGCTGGCCGCCTCGAGGCGCTCGAGCAGCTCGGCGTGCTCGGTCTGGTCGGCCTCGAGCGCGGCGGTCGCGTCGGCGATGGCCCGCTCCGTCCGCTCGACCTCGGCCCGCGCCGCCCGGAGGGTCTGACCGAGCGAGCCGAGCCGCTCGGCGATGGCCGACATGCGTGCATCACTCTCGTGCAGCCGCTCGAGGGTGGCCTCGACCCGGTCGTTCACCTCGGCCCGGGTGGACTCCGCGGCGGCGAGCGCGAACCTGGCCCGCTCTCCCGCCCGGGTGGACTCGGTGACCTGGGTCTGCGCGGCCTCGAGGGCGGCCTGGAGCTCGAGCAGGCTGGGTGCGGCCAGGCTCCCGCCCCGGACGAGACCGGGGGCGAAGACGTCCCCGCCGCGCGTCACCGCGGTGACTCCCGGCTCCGAGCGGACGAGCCGGGCGGCCGAGGCGGGGTCCTCGACGAGCGCGACCCGCTCGAGCGCCCGGTCCAGGGCTGCTCGCACGCCCTCGGGACAGTGGACGACGTCACGGGCCCAGCGGGCGCCGGCGGGCAGCGCGGGCCACGCCGAGTCGTCGACCCGCCCGGCCGACTCCGAGACGAGCAGGCTGGCCTGACCCGCGTCCTGCACCCGAAGCGTGTCGAGCGCTCGCGCCGCAGCGTCGAGAGAGCTGACCGCGAGGGCCTCGGCGGCGGCACCGAGGGCGGCAGCCACGGCGTTCTCGAGCCCCGGGTCGACGGTGACGAGGGAGGCGACCGAGCCGATGATCCCGTGCGCCTCGAGGTCGTCGCGCGCCGTGGCGAGGAGCGCGGCAGCGCCGTCCTTGCGGCTCAGGCTCAGCTCGAGGGTCTCGACGCGCGCGGCGGCGGTCGTGCGGGCCCGGTCAGCGGCCTGCTCGGCCTCGCGCCAGCGGGCCACCTCGGCCTCCGCCGCCTCGAGCTCGGCCGCAGCCTGCTCGTAGTCCGAGTCGAGTCCTTCCTCGCCCTCCTCGTCCTCCGCGACGCCGGCCTCGAGGCCGGCGAACTCCCGCTCCGCCTCGGCAGCACGCCGCTGGGCCTGCTCGGCGGTGGACCGGAGCCGGCCGAGCTCGGCCTCGCGCGCCTCGATGCGGGAGGCCTTGGCCCCCACCTGCCCACCCAGCTTGGCCAGCCCCTCGCGACGGTCGGCAGCGGCGCGCGTGGCGCGGGCCAGCCGCGACGTCTCCTCCGCGTAGCTCCGCTCGGCCTCGTTGCGGGTCAGCACGGCCTCCTCGAGGGTGGCCTTGAGCTCGTCGAGCTCGGCGAGGAGCATCTCCTCCTGCTCCCGCACGTCGGCGGCTTGCGCGCGCAGCTGCTCCGGGTCACGGGTCGACTGGCTCTCGTCGGCGCCGCCGTCGTCCTCGCTCAGCAGGCGCACCCGCTCCGCGGCGAGCGAGAGCGTCGCGGCCATCCGCTCGACGAGCCGACTGAGCGACACGTACTGGTCCTGGGCCTGGGCGAGGGCGGGGCGGGCATCCTCGGCGGCGCGTTCCAGGCCGGTGATCCGCTGGCCCAGCTCGGCCATCGCCTCCTCGACCTCGGTGCGCCGCTGGATGAGGGCAGACTCGTCCGCGACCTCCTGCTCCAGGGTCGAGGTGAGCTGAACGAGGTCATCGGCGAGGAGGCGCAGGCGCGCGTCGCGGGCGTCGGTCTGGATGACGGCGGCCCTGCGGGCGGTCTCGGCCTGGCGTCCGAGCGGACCGAGCTGGCGGCGGATCTCCCCCGTCAGGTCGTGGACGCGGGTGAGGTTGGCCTCCATCGTCTCGAGCTTGCGCAGCGCCCGTTCCTTGCGCTTGCGGTGCTTGAGGACGCCCGCGGCCTCCTCGATGAAGCCGCGTCGTTCCTCGGGGGTGGCCCGGAGCACCGTGTCGAGCTGGCCCTGCCCGACGATGACGTGCATCTCGCGCCCGATGCCGCTGTCGGAGAGCAGCTCCTGGATGTCGAGCAGCCGGCACGGCGTGCCGTTGATCGAGTAGTCCGAGCCGCCGTTGCGGAACATCGTCCGGGCGATCGTGACCTCGGTGTAGTCGATCGGCAGCGCGCCGTCAGTGTTGTCGATGGTCAGCGCCACCTCGGCACGGCCGAGCGGCGCGCGACCGGCCGTGCCGGCGAAGATGACGTCCTCCATCTTGCCGCCGCGCAGGGACTTCGCGCCCTGCTCCCCCATCACCCAGGCGAGCGCGTCGACGACGTTGGACTTGCCGGAGCCGTTGGGGCCGACGATGCACGTGATGCCCGGCTCGAGGCGAAGGTGGGTCGCCGACGCGAAGGACTTGAAGCCCTTCAGGGTGAGGCTCTTGACGTACACGACCCGTTGATTCCTTCTGCCGACCTTGCGCTGCGACCTCCACCTCGGTGCTCGCCGGTGACGGCACCGTGACGGCGCCACCTGCTCGAGATCTCGGTCAGACTACTAGCCAGCCGGCGCGGAACCGCGGACGTCGCGCCCGAGCGAGCACAGCGGCATACGGCCCTAGGGTGTCCGGGTGAGCACCATCGACCACCTCGTGGTCGCCGCGGCCACCCTGGAGGAGGGGGTGCGGTGGCTGGAGGGACGCGTCGGCGTGCCGCTCGAGCCGGGTGGGCGGCACGAGGCGTTCGGCACCCACAACCGGCTGCTCCCCCTGGGCCCCGAGGCGTACCTCGAGGTCATCGCGACCGACCCGTCCGCCCCCGCGCCGGCGCGGCCGAGATGGTTCGAGCTGGACACCCCGGAGATGCGCACACGGCTGGCCCTGGGGCCGTCGCTCGTCCACTGGGTCGTGCGCATCGGCTCCCTGGCCGGCGAGCCGGACGCGATGGAGCTGCGCCGGGGAGCGAACGAGTGGGCCCTCACGGTTCCCCCCGATGGCCGTATGCCGCTGGGCGGGCTCGCACCGTCACGGATCCTCTGGCGTACTCCCCCTCCGTCGACCCTGCTGCCGGACAGCGGGGTTCGCCTCGTCGAGCTGAGGTTGTCGACGCCCGACCCGGAGGCCCTCACGACGCTGCTGGTCGACGTGCGTGGACCGGTCCGGGTCGTCGCCGGACCGCCCGCGCTCGCGGCGACCGTGTCCCGGCGGACCGGGCCCGGCGGAGGCGTCGAGCTCATCGAGATCGGGTCCGTAGAGTGACGGAGTGAGCGACGACCCCCACACGATCACGACGATCGACCGGCTCCTCGAGGTCTACCCGCACGCGCCCGCGGCCACCTCTCTCCGCAAGGAGACGCCCGTCCTGACCCCCTCCTACGCGGCCTTCGTTCGGGCCGCGCCCTTCTGCGTCGTGTCCACGGTGGGGGCGGGAGGGCTCGACCAGTCACCCCGCGGTGACGCTCCCGGGTTCGTCCGGGTGCGCGACGAACGGACCCTCGTCCTCCCCGACCGACGCGGGAACCACCGGCTCGACACGCTGCGCAACGTCGTCGCCGACCCGCGTGTCGGGCTCCTCTTCCTCGTGCCGGGGGTCGGCCACGAGCTCCGGGTCCGTGGGACGGCTCTCCTGTCGACCGACCCGCACGAGCTGGCCCAGCACGAGGTCCGGGGGGCGGCGCCGGCGTCGGTGCTCGTCGTCACCGTCGAACGGGTCTACTTCCAGTGCGCCCGGGCGATGAAGCGCTCGGGCCTCTGGGACCCGGCGACCTGGCCCGACCCCACGGCGGTGCCGACCGCCGGGCAGATGGCTTGGGAGTCCGGCGGGTTCACGTCACCGGACGAGGCACGGGACTACGACGCGGTGCTCGACGAGCGCCAGGACGCCACGCTCTACTGACCGGTCATTCCTCGCCGGACGCGATCTGCTCGTGGTGGTGGATGACCTCGGCGATGATGAAGTTGAGGAACTTCTCGGCGAAGACCGGGTCCAGGCCGGCTTCGTCCGCGAGCATCCGCAGCCGCGCGATCTGACGCTCCTCGCGCGCAGGGTCGGCCGGTGGGAGGTTGTGCTCCGCCTTGAGCCGACCGACCTGCTGCGTGCACTTGAACCGCTCCGCGAGCAGGTGGACCAGCGCCGCGTCGATGTTGTCGATGCTGCTGCGGAGGCGGACCAGCTCGGCGGGAGTGTCGACCGGGGTCTCGGACGGAGAGTCGCTCACTCCGTCAGGCTAGGCGAGCTTCGGTCACGGTGTGGTGACGCGCCCGCCAACTGGACCGCCGACGTGGGCCCCGCGTCCTGCCTAGCGCTCGACGAAACCGGTCAGGTCCTCCCGCAGGGTGCCCGGCTGGACCACGACCGAGTCGACCAGGCCCGGCCGGCCCGTGGTCGTCGGCTCCTCCCGGAGCAGCTCCTCCAGCCGGGCCACCGCAGCGGCCCGGCCCTGGGCCACGACCTCGACCCGACCGTCCGCCGTGTTGCGCGCATGGCCGACGAGCCCCAGCTCCAGCGCGCGAGCACGCACCCACCACCGGAAGCCGACGCCCTGGACCCGACCTCGGACGAACAGCGTCGCACGGTGCAGATCGCTCATGGGACCACCGTAGGCGCTCATGCCGACCAGCCCGGCCGGCCAGCCGACGGAGGGGTCGAGGGGAGCGAGCCCAGCGGCATACGGCCTCGAGGTCGCCTCGGCGGGCCACCGCGCGCCTCCGTCTGACCGTCCCCTCCCGTCCTTATGCTCGGTACCGGGGCCGAGCCCCGTTCGGCCACCCGTCGGCGACGAGGAGGGAGCCACGTGACGACGTCGGCCACACGACGAGTGGCCCGCACTGCGCCCGCCCAGCCGGTCCGGGGATCCCACCCCCGACCGGGCGCGAGCCCGTCGTCACGCACGAACAGCCGGCGATCCGGCGAACGAATCGAGGGCCTCGACGGCATCCGGGCGCTCGCGATCGTCGCCGTGCTCATCTTCCACCTCAACGCCGCGTGGCTGCCGGGCGGCTACCTCGGCGTCGACGTCTTCTTCGTCGTCTCGGGGTTCCTCATCACCACCCTGCTCGTCCGCGAGCACGAACGGACCGGGCGGATCGCGTTCCGGGAGTTCTGGGTGCGGCGCGCCCGCCGGCTGCTGCCCGCCCTCTTCGTCACCGTCATGGTGAGCACCCTCATCGCGCGACTCGTGAGCGGCGAGCTGCTCGTGCACATCGGTCGCCAGATCGTCGGGGCGCTCACCTTCTCGACGAACTGGGTCGAGATCTCCGCCGGGTCGAGCTACTTCGAACAGACGGCCCCCCAGCTGTTCATGAACTTCTGGTCGCTCGCCGTCGAGGAGCAGTTCTACCTGCTCTGGCCGGGCCTGACCCTGCTGCTCGTGACCGTCGCGGCCGCGCGCACGAGGGTCGCCTTGGCGCTCGGTCTTGCGGTCGGCTCCGCGCTCCTCATGGCCGTCCTCGTGGAGCCCGGCGCGGACGCGACGCGGGTGTACTACGGGACCGACACCCACCTGATGGGCCTGATGATCGGTGCGGCCCTCGCGTTCGCCTGGGCCAGCCCCGCGCTCGCCAGGCGGCTGCGTCCATCCCGGCTCGGGGCCACGGGGCGCTGGGCCGTCCCCGGCGCGCTGCTCATCCTCCTGACGGGCTTTCGGTTCCTCGACGAGACGGGTGCAGCGACCTTCCGCGGCGGGATCCTCCTCGCGTCCGCCGCGTCCGGCGTCCTCGTCCTCGCAGTGCTCGACCGCCCCGCCGGTCGGACACCGACCGTCTGGCAGCGTCTGACGGGCCACCCCCTGGCGGTCTGGATCGGCGTCCGTTCCTACTCCATCTACCTCTGGCACTGGCCGGTCATCCTCGTTGTCGGCCGCGACAACCCGTCCGCGCCCGGCACGACGAGCCACCTGCTCACGCGCGCCTGGTGCGTCCTCGTGACCATCGCGCTGGCGGACCTCACGCACCGGTTCGTGGAGACGCCGTTCCGACGGTCCGGGTTCCGGGGGGTGCTGCGCTCCGTCGGCGCGTTCCTGCTGTCCTGGTCCAGGCGCACGAGACAGGTCGTCGCCGGCGGCGTGCTGACAGCGACGGTGGCCCTGTCGATCGTCGTCCTCACCGCGCCCGACCAGTCAGAGACGGCCCGCATGCTCGCGGCCAACGAGAAGGCCGCGGCAGCGTCGGCTGCCCGCACGGCAGACCCCGCCGGAGGCGGGACGCAGCCGACGACCGCGCCGCCCGCGAAGGCGACACGCGCCGCTCCCCCGGTCTCGGCGCCGCGTCCCCCCTCGGGTGCCACGGCCGAGTTCACCATGCCGACCGGCAAGGAGATCGACGGCTACGGCGACTCGATGATGGTCGGCAGTCTCCACGCCCTCGACTACTACTTCCCGGGAATCCGCCTCGATGCCCGGTCCAACCTGCGCTGGTCCGACGGGCTCGCCGCGGTCGAGTCACGAGGGGACCGGACCCGCCGAGCGGTCGTCCTCGCGTTCGGCACCAACGCAGGCGTCGACCGGGAGGCCGTCGTCGACGTGCTCGACGCCCTGGGCCCGGACCGGATGGTGGTCCTGGTCAACCTCATGGGACCCTTCGCCCGGATCGAGGCTGACAACGCCGCCCTGGCCGCGGCC
>Ga0209347_1002342_pt1 | contig 25491 bp, 24 predicted proteins | sample AutmiccommuBRH23_FD_187382 | JGI IMG/M metagenome (GOLD analysis project Ga0209347, IMG submission 187382) | Deep subsurface microbial communities from Mt. Terri, Switzerland - Autotrophic microbial communities BRH/23 (SPAdes) (version 2) | ecosystem: Environmental > Aquatic > Deep subsurface >...
AGTTTGCCTCCGGCTTCCTTCAGATTCCACCTCACGATGGACACCTTTGCCCTCGGCTATGTGCTTGGCACTATCAACCCGCACTCGGGACTTTCACCCGTTAGACTGCGTCCATGCCGGGCGCACATTAAAAAAACCCCCGCACCTAACGAGGGTTTTAACACTGGCTTTACTAAAGTCGGTGCAAACCTCCCATCCGTCGTGGGTGCTCACTCACACTAAAAATTCGAAACAAGCAGGTCTCCTGGCTCAAGATCATTGCCTTTCCCGTGCCTTCCCGGTTTATAATCACCGGTGACATTTAACGGGTGGCTCCCTCTTACAGTGGCGGGACCGCGTCGGATTTTAACCGACTTCCCTTTTCAGATCTGCCCTTAGGGCAGAAACACTTGTTTCGATTATTAAATTAACTAACATATTTTATCATTAAGTCCACTATGCGTCAATTATTTAAATGACCCTTGGCGATAAAAAGCCCCTACCCGACCAGGTAGGGGCTTTTTGCTAATTACGGCGGTTTCCGTTGTGGATCTCAAAGCTCCAGTTAATTCCATTATTATTATCCCAGTTGTCGGCGCTGTCCTTGAAACAAAAATTAAATCTGGTATACTCTGGTATTTCCAGTGTTTTTACCCATCCCCACCCGGTCTTTGACATTTTCAGGTTTGATACATTCCGCCATTCTCTGGCATCATCGTACCCAACATGCAGAAAAACCTGATCAGCCCCGCTTTTGGTAAGCAGTCCGTAATACAGAACCGTTATTTCCTGACCGGCGGTTATAGGTGTCGGATCTACCACAACACCCTGGGGATAGTCAGCTTCATACATGGAGCGCAGTCTTGCCTGGTACTCGCCGAAATTTGAAGGGTGAGACATATCCTTCCACCTCCCTCCAGCTTAAATAGCTGTCAGGTTTATTATTAAATTTTGAGTTGTTTTTTATTCTGAATATATTACATATATTCCCACATAACAATATAGGGCCCCTTTGGGAGGCCCATAAAATTATATTATAATTATTGTATTAAAGCTTGGAAATAATGGCATCGGCCATTTGGATGGTGGAGGAGTTACCACCCAAATCATAGGTAAGACTCTTTTTTTCCTCCAGGACTGCTACCACAGCCTTTGCTATACTGTCGGCAGCATCATTTTCACCCAGATGTTGAAGCATCATTACCCCGGATAGCAATATGGCCAGTGGGTTTACCCTGTTCAGTCCTGCATGTTTGGGGGCGCTTCCGTGTACGGGCTCAAATACCGCCGATTCTACTCCGATGTTGGCCCCGGGCGCAACACCCAGTCCGCCCACCAGCCCGGCGCACAGGTCACTGACAATGTCTCCGTATAGGTTGGGCAGCACCAGAACATCGTAATTCTCCGGAGACTGCACCAGCTTCATGCACATGGCGTCAACTATCATGTCTTCAAATTCTATGTCGGGATAGTCCCCGGCTACTGTCCGGGCGCTTTCCAGGAAAAGCCCGTCTGAAAGCTTCATTATGTTAGCCTTGTGAACCGCAGTGACTTTTTTACGCCCCTGCTTTACCGCCAGATCGAAGGCGTATCGGGCAATCCTTTCGGAGGCCTCCCTGGTGATAATTTTTATGCTTTCGGCGGCGTCACGCCCCACTTTATGTTCAATACCGGCGTACAGATCTTCAGTGTTTTCGCGGACAATAATGAGATCTACATTTTCGTACCTGCTGACTATACCTGGCAATGTGCGGGCAGGTCGGACATTGGCGTACAAATTAAGCTCCTGCCGCAGTGTAACGTTTACACTCCTGAATCCCTTTCCCACAGGGGTTGTAAGGGGTCCTTTCAGGGCAACCTTGTTCTTTTTGACTGAATCCAGCACATACTCCGGGAGAGGAGTGCCATATTCAGAAATGACCGCCTCACCAGCCTGAACCACTTCCCATTGTATTTTTAAACCGGTGGCATCTATAACACGCCTTGCCGCCTCACTGATTTCCGGACCTATGCCGTCTCCGGGTATAAGGGTAATGTTGTAAGACAAAACTCAGCCCCCCATTTAATTTTAAACAAATACTATCAGCTATTCAAAATTGAAGCCGCCATATTTCCTGAAATGGGGAGCCAGTCCACCATCGTTCAGTATCTTTATCATGACCCCGGGAAGTGGCTTAATCGGTATTTCAATATCGGAAGTTTTATTTATTATTATACCTCTGGCCAGGTCTACTTCCAGATCATCACCGGCGTTGATTAAGTCGGTGTCGCACTCCACAACAGGAAGACCTGTATTTATACAGTTGCGGTAGAATATCCTGGCGAAGGATTTGGCGAGCACAGCGCCTACATTTGCGTATTTGATGGCAAGGGGCGCCTGCTCCCTGGATGATCCGCAGCCGAAATTGCTGCCCGCCACAATCAAGTCACCCTGGGTCACCTTACTGTAAAAATCGGGGTCCAGGTCTTCCATTACATGCTTGGCCAGCTCTTTCATATCAAGGGTTTTAAATTTATATTTTCCCGAAATTATATAATCGGTATTCACGTCGTTTCCAAACTTATGGGCTTTACCTTGATATTGCATAATCTACTCACCTACTTCACAAATTCTCTTGGGTCTGATATCATGCCGGTAAGGGCCGAGGCCGCCACTGTAGCCGGAGAGGCCAGATAAATGAAGGCATTGCTGTTACCCATTCTGCCCTTGAAATTCCTGTTGGCAGTGGATATAACATTTTCTCCGTCCGAAGGAACGCCATTGTGGGTTCCCACGCAAGGCCCGCATCCTGGAGTGACCACGGCTGCTCCGGCCTCCACCAGATCCTGTATTATTCCCTCTCGCATGGCATCAAGGTAAACTGTTTTTGAGGATGGGGCCACAATCAGCCTGACATCCCTGTTTATCTTTTTGCCCCTTATTATATCGGCGGCTATGCGAAGATCCTCAAGCCTTCCATTGGTGCACGTCCCTATAACTGCCTGCTGTACGGGAGTACCGACAACTTCATCCACAGGGCAGACGTTATCCACCCGGTGGGGCCTGGCTATCTGGGGAGCAAGGCTGGAAACATCATATTCCTTTACGCGGGCATAAACTGCGTCTTTATCGGCTGAGGCCGAAGTGAATTTTTTATCGGTATACCTTTCCAGCCAGCGGAAGGTCTTTTCATCGGCTTCCATAAGGCCGGCCTTGGCGCCCATTTCAATAGCCATGTTGGCCATGGTGAACCTGCCTTCCATGGTCAGGGCTGCCACCGCCTCCCCGGTATACTCGGCTGACATATATGTGGCCCCGTCGGCGGTCACATCTCCTATCAGGTATAGTATAAGGTCTTTGGAATATACTCCCTTGGGCAAAGTCCCGTTACAAACAAATTTAAAGGTTTCCGGAACCTTGAACCACATGCGCCCGGAAATCAGCCCTCCGGCAAGGTCGGTGGACCCCACTCCGGTGGAAAAGGCGTTCAGGGCGCCATAGGTGCAGGTATGAGAATCGGCTCCGATGACCAGAGACCCCGGGCCTACCTTTCCACTTTCAGGTATAAGCTGATGACAAACTCCCTCTCCAATGTCATAGATGCGAAAGCCTTTTTCTCTGGAAAATTCTCTCATAAGTTTATGCAGCCTGGAAACACCCTCAATGGGACTGGGGGAACTGTGGTCTATTACAAAGGCCACCTTTTCCTGATTAAATACTGCTGTCCCCCCCATATCCTCAAAGGCTCTGATGGCCAGCGGGGAAGTACCGTCCTGCCCCATTACGAAGTCCACCTGGGCTACTACAATCTCATTGGCGTAGGACTTATGCCCGCTGTGATCTGAGAGAATTTTTTCAATTATGGTCTGACCCAACTAAAATCCCTCTTTCCCCTTTTTTTATCTGAATATTTATTTAGCCCACTTGCCGAAATAATCCTCGTAAAGGTATACCAGTTCCTTATCGAAAAGGGGGCGCTTCATGGAAACACAGTAAGACCTGACCTTGGCCAGAAGTTCCTGGGCCTTGTGGTCGCTCAGGTGAATGCCGTACTCGGCAAACTTTGCCTTCAGTGATGCTGTGCCGGAGTGTTTTCCAACCACTATCTGGCGCTCCAGACCCACCTCTTCAGGGGTGAAGGCCTCATAGGTTTTGGGGTTTTTCATGGCCCCGTCGGCATGAATGCCGGATTCGTGGGCAAACATGTTTGACCCCACAATGGCTTTCCAGGCGGGCAGTTCTCTACCCGAGGCCCTGGATACGTATTCGGCCACCTCCCGGAACATCTCGGTTTTAAAGCCCAGATCGAAGTCGTAAAGGTGTTTTAAGGACATAACAACCTCTTCCAGGGCAGAGTTCCCCGCCCTTTCGCCCAATCCTATGACGGTAACCCCTACCCAGTTTGCCCCGGCTTTTACACCGGCCAGTGCGTTGGCTGTAGCCATGCCGAAATCGTTGTGGGTATGCATCTCTACGTCAATATCCACTTCTTTTTTTATGGTTGCTATATGCTCTAAGGTCCCAAAGGGGTCCATTATACCAACAGTATCGCAGTAGCGCAGGCGATCGGCCCCGGCCTGCTTAACGGCCCTTGCGTATTCCACAAGAAAGCCCATATCGCTGCGGGAAGCGTCCTCGGCGTTGGCGGAAACATACAGTCCCTCTTTTTTGGCAAACTCCACCGCCTTGACAACTTGCTCCAGAACCCATTCCCTGGATTGACGCAGTTTATATTTTATGTGTATGTCCGAGGTTGAAATGGAAATAGCCACCGCATCCACGCCGCATTCCATTGAGGACTCGATATCTTTAATCACGGGACGGTTCCACCCCATTATGCTGGCCTTAAGCCCGGCTTTGCAAATAGATTTGATGGATTCCTTCTCGTCTCCCCCCATGGTGGGAATACCGGCTTCAATCTGATGTACCCCAAGCTCATCCAAAAATTTAGCGATCCTTACTTTTTCACGGTTTGCAAAAACCACACCCGCCGTTTGCTCTCCATCTCGCAAGGTGGTATCTACGATCATGATTTTTCTTTCACTCATATGACAGTCCATCCTTTCATTATATGATCATTATAGCAAACATAAAGAAACGGCTAATGCGAAAGCCGTAAAAATAACCTGAAACTATCATATCAGAAAACTAAATGACTGAAAAGAATATAATTCTACTGTTTCAAATGAATACATAATACCGAACATCCTGATCCATTATATTATAATAAGTATATCATTCAGCTTTGCATTTTTTCTTTAAGCATTTTATTTACTATCTCGGGGTTTGCCTTGCCCCTGGTAACCTTCATCACTTGTCCCACCAGGAATCCCAGTGCCTTCTCCTTGCCTGCCCTGAAGTCATCCACCACTTTGGGATTGGCCGCCAAAACCTCGTTCACGGCGCTGGATATGGCACCCTCATCTGAAATCTGTACCAATCCTTTTTCCCTCACTATCAGTTCGGGGTCCTTACCTGTTTGAAACATTTCTTCAAATACTGTTTTGGCTATTTTGCCGCTGATGGTGCCTTTGTCCAGGAGTTTAAGCATTTCTGCCATTTGGGCCGGTTTTATCGGGCACTGGGTTATTTCCAGACTGCCGGCGTTTAAAAGTCTGGACAGGTCTCCCATCACCCAGTTACTTACCGCTTTGGCGTTTGGATACCTGGTGAGGCACTCCTCAAAATAGTCGGCCAGTTCCTTGGTGGTGGTAATAACAGAGGCGTCATAGACGGGAAGGCCATAATCCTTTACATACCTGTCCTTTCTCTGGTCAGGAAGCTCCGGCAGGGAAGTTCGTATATCTTCCACCCATACCGGGTCTATAACCATGGGAACAAGGTCAGGGTCAGGAAAATATCTGTAATCATGGGCCTGCTCCTTGCTGCGCATGGACAGAGTTATTCCTTTTGCCTCATCCCAGGTGCGGGTCTCCTGTATTATTTTGCCTCCTTCTTCCAACACCTCCATCTGTCTATCCACCTCGTAACGGAGGGCTTTTTGGAGTGACTTGAAGGAGTTCATGTTTTTTATCTCTGCCTTGGTGCCCAGAATACTACTGCCAACCGGTCTTATTGAGACATTGGCGTCACAGCGTAGCGATCCTTCCTCCATTTTGCAGTCGGACACACCGGTATACTGAATAATGGCTTTTAGCTTTTCAAGATAAGCCCTGGCCTCTTCAGGGTTACGCATATCCGGCTCGGACACAATCTCTATCAGGGGAACGCCGGTTCGATTATAATCCACCAATGAATAGGGGGTGGTGGAAATGGTTCCCTGGTGAACCAGCTTACCCGCATCCTCTTCCATATGCACCCTGGTTATGCCTATTCTCTTAACTCCCTCTTCGGTGTCTATGTCCAGAAAGCCGTTCTCCGCCAGAGGAAGGTCGTACTGGGATATCTGGTAGTTTTTGGGGAGATCGGGGTAATAGTAATTTTTACGGTCGAATTTTGAATATGAGGCAATGCTGCATTTCAGCGCCAGACCTACCCGGGTGGCATATTCCACAACTTTTTTGTTTAAAACCGGGAGTACTCCCGGAAGCCCCAGACAGACAGGACAAACATGGGTGTTGGGATCGCCCCCGAAGGTGGTACTGGAGTGGCAAAATATTTTTGTGTTTGTCTTTAGCTCAACGTGAACTTCAAGACCAATAACGGTTTCATACTGGATCAATGGAAGAACCTCCTAGCGGTAAGGGATTGGTTATAGGTTGTAGGTTATAGGTTATAGGTTATAGGTTGTAGGTTATAGGTTGTCCGCTACTAAGTTATTACCTATTACTTATTACCTATTACTTATTACCACTTAACTCACAGTCCCGGAAATTTCGTATGGTGATCGGTATCCCTTTCAAAGGCGTGGGCTACACCGATTAGGGTTCCCTCATCAAAGGGCCGGCCCAATATCTGCATACCCACCGGAAGCCCGTTGGAAAAACCGGCAGGCACGGATATTCCCGGTATTCCAGCAAGGTTCACTGAAATGGTGGTAATATCTGAAAGATACATCTGTAGCGGATCTTCAACTTTTTCGCCCTTCTTGAAGGCGGTTCCCGGCGAGGTGGGGCAAATAAGCACGTCATATTTCTCAAAGGTCCTGTCAAAATCCTGTTTGATAAGTGTACGAGCCTTCAGCGCCTTGAGGTAGTACGCATCGTAATACCCGGTGGAAAGGGCGTAGGTTCCCAGCATTATACGCCTTTTAACTTCAGTCCCAAAACCCCGGCTGCGGGATTTCATAAACATGTCCACCACATCCCCGGAGTCTTCCGCCCGGTAGCCGTACCGCACCCCGTCATACCTGGCGAGGTTTGAACTGGCCTCGGCTGTGGCTATCAGATAGTATACCGGTATGGCATACTTGCTGTGGGGCAGGCTGGTTTCCTCAATAACTGCTCCCTGGGCTGCCATTACCTTCAGCGCCTCGTTTATAACAGACCTCACACCGGGATCTATGCCCTCACCCATGTATTCCACCGGAACTCCTACCCTGAGTCCCTTGATTGGTTTATTTAAAAAGCCCGTGTAATCTGTTTTTCCACCGGGAGCCGAGGTGGAATCCTTTGGGTCGTGCCCGGTAATCAGATTTAATAGCATTGCGCAATCTGTTACATCCCTTGAAAAGGCTCCTATTTGATCCAGGGACGAGGCAAAGGCCACCAGTCCGTACCTGGAAACAGCTCCATAGGTGGGCTTGATACCTACCACACCGCAAAGGGAGGCAGGTTGTCTTATTGACCCCCCGGTATCAGAGCCCAGGGAAAAAACGGCCTCACCGGCAGCCACCGCCACAGCTGACCCCCCGCTGGACCCCCCGGGCACCCTTTCGGTATCCCATGGGTTTGAGGTGGCGAAAAATCCTGAGTTTTCGGTGGAGGAGCCCATTGCGAATTCGTCCATATTTGTCTTTCCAAGCAAAACCATGCCAGCGGCCAATATCTTCTCTACCACCGTGGCATTGTAGGGGGGAATAAAATTATATAATATTTTCGATGAGCAGGTGGTTCGTATTCCCTCTGTACACATGTTATCCTTTACGGCTATGGGAATACCGGCCAATGGAGGTATATTTGCGCCCGAGGCAATACTTTTATCCACCGCTTTGGCCTGGCTTATGGCCAAGTCCCCGGTTACAGTCATATAGGCCTTAAGCCTGTCCTCCACCATTTCAATCCTGTCCAGGTATGCCCTGCACAACTCTTCAGCGCTTATTTGCTTGGAGGCCAGCCGGTCATGCAGTTCATGGGCTGTCATGTAAACAAGGTCCAAGATAATCCCTCCAGTAACCTTTAAACAATACGGGGAACTTTAAAAAAGCTGCCGTCACTATCCGGCGCGTTTTGAAGTGTTTTTTTCAGCGGCAGGTGATCGCCCTCCCTGTCCTCCCGGAAAACATTTTTAAGAGGCAGAACATGGGCTGTTGGTATCACATTAGTGGTGTCCAATTCATCCAGCATGCCGGCGTATTCCAGTATGGCGCTTAACTGACCTGAGTACATCTTTTTCTCTTCATCGGTCAGTTCCAATCTGGCAAGAAGTGCTACGTGATTAACTTCGTCAATGGTTATCATAAAAGACACCTTTCTTAAAAAGATTGGTGGTTGGTTATGAGTTATTGGTTGTAAGTTATTAACTCCAGTCACACATTTTATCTACTGCTAAATACCTATTACTTATTACCAAATACTAATTACCAATCACCCATTTCAAACTGTCCGGCATTTTCAGGTCAGCCTGTTATATTATAGCAAAGGGGTTTCCCCGGCGCAATATAAGGGGTCAAGCTATGCTGAGTTATTTCCTTTTTCTATAAGGGAGGTGAAGTCCTCTTCGTTGATTATGCGGATACCCAGTTTAAGGGCCTTATCGTATTTACTGCCGGGATCCTCTCCCGCCACCACTAAATTGGTTTTTTTACTGACGCTGGAGGATATTCTACCTCCAAGGCTTTCCACCAGTTCCTGGGCTTCCTGTCTGGTGAACCTCTTCAGCCCCCCGGTGAGTACCACCGTTTTTCCTTCCAGTACTCCGGGCATGCTTTCCTCACGGTGTTCCCGGGATTTCATGTTCAGCCCCAGCTGGCTCAGCCTTTCCACCAATCTGACGTTAGACGGGTCTGAGAAAAACTCTGTAATGCTGCCGGCTATGCGGGGGCCTATCTCCTGAGTATTGATAAGATCTTCCGGGCTGGCTTTGATAATATTTTCGATGGACCCGTATTTACGAGACAGTGTTTTTGCCGCCCTCTCACCCACATGCCTTATGCCAAGGGCGAATATCAACCTGTGCAAAGGGTTTTTCCTGCTCTTTCCCAGGGCGTCGATAAGATTTTGGGCCGACTTTTCCCCCATCCTGTCCAGGCGCACCAGATCTTCTTTTTTCAACTGGTACAGATCCGCCGGATCCTTTAGCAGACCGGCAAGAATTAGCTGGCTAATAACAGCCGGGCCCAGTCCGGCAATATCCATGGCCCCTTTGGAGACAAAATGTATCAGCCCCTCCCTTGAACGGGCCGGACAGTCAGGGTTAGTACACCTGACAGCCGCCTCACCGGAAGGTCTGATCACCTGCCACCGGCACTCCGGGCATTCGACGGGCATGGTAAAGGGAATCTCGCAGCCCTTCCGCTCCTCTTTCACCACTTGCAATACTTCGGGGATTATATCCCCTGCCTTCTGTACAAGAACAGTGTCCCCAATCCTTATATCCCTTTCCCTGATTATGTCCTCGTTGTGCAGAGTTGCCTTGGTAACCGTGGTTCCCGCCAATTTCACCGGTTTTAAAATGGCTGTGGGGGTAAGAACCCCGGTTCTTCCCACCCTCAGTATTATATCTCTGACCACTGTCCGGGCCTGCTCGGGGGGATACTTGTAGGCAATGGCCCACCGTGGGCTTTTCATGGTTGCCCCCAGGTTTAACTGCTGATCCAGTCGGTTAACCTTTATCACCACCCCGTCGGTGGCATAGGGAAGGTCAAAGCGGCTATGCTGCCACTCCATGCAAAAACCAACAACTCCCTCTATGTCCTTAAAAACCCTAGAGTGGGGATTTACCCTGAAACCTTGCCTCTTAAGATAATCCAGCACCGACTGGTGGGTTAAAAGGGCCGCTCCCTCCACCGATCCCACGGCATACATGAAAACACTGAGCTGCCGGGAATTTGTCACCGTTGGGTCCAACTGCCGGAGGGAACCTGCGGCGGCGTTCCTGGGATTGGCGAAAAGGGTCTCCCCGGTGTCCTCCCGGGACTGGTTCAGGGCAGCGAAGGCCTCTTTAGACATGTAGGCCTCCCCCCTAACCTCCAGGAGTTCCACAGCCTCCCTCAACCTCAGGGGGACTGATCTCACAGTTTTTATATTTGGAGTAATTTCTTCACCATTCTCACCATCACCCCTGGTGGCCGCCCTCACCAGGGAACCATCCCTGTATAAAACCGATACTGCCAGTCCGTCAATTTTAAGCTCGGCCACATACTCCACTTCTTCATTGCCGACACCATGCCTTACTCTTCGGTCAAAATCGCGCAGTTCATCCTCATCAAAGGCGTTGCCCAGACTCAGCATGGGTGCCAGATGGCTAACGGTAACAAAGCCTTCTCTGGGCGCGCCACCCACCCTCATGGTTGGAGAATCCTGCGTCACAACATCGGGATAAGACTTCTCCAGAGAGGCCAGTTCCCGCATGAGAACATCAAACCTGTCATCGGTGATGGTGGGCCTGTCCAGCACGTAGTAGTTATAATTGTGCTGTTCTATTTCCCTCCGTAGCTCTTGGGCACGGTTTTTAACAGCTTCAGGGATTGACATAATACCACCCTCCGGGACATTATATCTTTATTCTCTTTAAGTTATTAAAACAGCCACAAACCTGATCAGGTAAGCCGCCGGGATAAAAAAGGCCTGGGCCAAAAAGGTTCCTCCCAGTCTTGTGACAGCCAGGTATAACGCCATCCTCCTGACTTCTGACTCATCCCTCTGCCCCTCCAGGGCCTGGTCGGTAATACTGGCGGCCACAGGATCTACAGTGGTGGCGAAAAGTATTTGGGCAACCCCGTTTACAACCGAGGCCAGCATTGTTGCCGAGGCCCTGTAGCCAGGGTAAAGCGCGCCGGCGTATAGGGCCGAAATTACACCCGTAGTAAAAATGCCTGTTACCAGCACATTCATAACCAGGAACATCACCGGAAGCCCCCTTACCACAGGGGGTCCGTATTTTTTGCCGGGTGGTCCCGGATCTTTGTCAGCAGCGTACCGCAATATCCCGCGGGGTGAAAAAATCACAGCCAGCAGCAGCCCCGGAACCGATCCCACCTTTTCAAAGGCTAATATAAGCCCGGTAAAAAACTTTACAAAGGCAGGCATTAGGAGAACTCCCACCACCGTCCCTACAGTGGCAGAGAGTATAACCATTCTGAATTCCCCGGCCAGAATACCAATCTGGTTAAGGTATGCTGTTGGAAAAGCAGTCAGTCTTTCCACCGACCCATCCAGTCCACCTCTATGAATGGCTCCCTCCACCATGGTGGCCAGAAGGGGTCCCTGAATCATATTGGCGGTGCTGGAAACAAGAAAAATAACATTAAATAAAGATATTGCGGTAGCCAGGCGGCCGGTCCTCACACCCGATACCCTGACCGAATAAATCAGCGTGTTGATAAGATGTATAATGAAAGTAAGGGCTGCAACCACCAGCAGACGTTCCAATAAAGTCACTCCGTGATAAGCTATAAGCGGTTATTGGTTTTAAGTTATAGGTTATAGGTAGCAGGTGAAATACACCTACCGCCTACCACCTATTACCTACCACCTATTACTTATTACCTATTACTTATTACTTACTACCTATTACCACCCATGCATGCAGCTTTTAGCTTAAAGCTTTTCCAACGGTGCATATTTGGCCAGGAGAGTTTTGGCGCCAAGTTCGGGGAATTCAATTCTCAGTTCGGCTGATTCACCAGTGCCCCGAACCTCCAGAACAGTGCCCAGTCCCCATTTGGCGTGCTTTACACTGTCCCCTTCGCAATAATTATTAATACGGGTATTTTTTTCACCCTGGGCGGGGGGCCTTCTCCCACCTGCCAGATTAAACATTCTGCCGCTGCTCTGCAAAGTTTCCACAGGCGGCTGTTCCCCTTCAACAAAGTCGAGGGGGTCCTTTGTGGTGGTGAGGTGCAAGGGTATTTCCTCCAAAAATCTTGACGGTGGATTGAATCTGGTGGTGCCGTAAAGAGTTCTCTGCCAGCACCTGGTCAGATAAATTATCTCCTTTGCCCTGGTGATTCCAACATAGGCCAGCCTGCGCTCCTCTTGCATCTCATCAGGCTGGTCCAGAGTTCTGGAATGTGGAAAAATGCCCTCTTCCATGCCTATCAGAAAAACTACAGGAAACTCCAGCCCCTTGGCACTGTGAAGGGTTATCATGGACAGCTGGTCGGATTCCTGATCATAGCTGTCCACATCGGCTACCAGTGCTACAGTGCCCAGGAATTCTGTCAAGGTTTTTTCTTCTGCGCCGCGGTCGAACTCACCGGTGACCGTCATGAATTCCTTTAAGTTTTCCTGTCTGGTATCGGACTCCACGGTTTTTTCGGCCTCCAGCTCAGCCCAGTAGCCTGTGCTATCCAATAATTCCATGACCACCGCTGTTACCGATATTGAAGATGACCTCAGGGCAATGTCTTTTATAACTTTACCCAGATGATCACAGGCTTTCTTAGCCTTTCCTGAAAGTCCGGCGATCTGAGGGGCCGCCACCAGGGCATCCACGCAGCTTAGCCCCTGTTCCCCGGCAAAGGTAAGTACCCTCTGTAGAGATACATCTCCGATACCCCTCTTGGGGACATTTATAACCCTGGACAGACTTACTGCATCAGAGGGATTGTCCACCAGCCTCAGGTATGCCATCAAATCCTTTATTTCCTTGCGGTCATAAAATTTTTGCCCTCCAATAACTCTATAGGGTAACCCCCTGCGGATAAAAACTTCTTCCAATGCTCTGGACATGGCATGGGTTCTGTAAAAAATTGCAATATCGCCATACTTAATAGCTTTACCAACATGAAGTTTTTCAATCCTGCCGGCCACGAATTCGGCCTCGTACCTCTCGGTGTCCCCTGTATATAGGACAACCGGAGTCCCGGGCCCTGCGGCCGTCCAAAGCTTCTTTTCTTTACGGTCGGGATTGTTTTTTATAACCTGATTGGCTGCATCCAATATAGTCTGGGTGGATCTGTAATTCTGATCCAGCGTAATCACCCTGGCATCCGGGTAGTCCTTTTCAAATTCCAGGATGTTTTTAATATTTGCCCCCCGCCAGCTGTATATACCCTGGTCCGGGTCGCCCACCACGCAAATGTTCCGGTGTTCCCGGGCCAGCATATTTACAAGCACGTACTGGGCATGGTTGGTGTCCTGATATTCGTCAACCAGTATATATCTGAATTTATTCTGGTAATACTTCAGCAAAGAGGGGTTTTCTTTCAATAGCCTGACGGTTACCATCAATATATCGTCAAAATCCAGTGCGTTATTTGAAACTAACTTTTCCTGATACAGGCGATAAACCTTTGATACCACCCGGGTGAAATAATCGTAGGCCTGATCGTCAAACTGATCCGGGGTCAACAGCCTGTTTTTTGCCTGGGAAATGGAGGCGCTTATGGATCTGGGGGGAAATCGCTTTTCGTCTATGCTGAGTTCCTTGAGGCAGTTCTTTATAACCGTCTGTTGATCTCCATCGTCATACACTGAATAGCTCTTGGTATAGCCGGAAAATGAAATCTGGCTCCTCAATATCCTCATGCATGCGGCGTGAAAGGTGCAGACCCATAAATCCCTGACGTTTTCAGGGACCAGGGAGGACACCCTTTCTTTCATTTCCTGGGCGGCCTTGTTGGTAAAGGTAATGGCCAGTATTCGGTAGGGTTCCACACCTCGGTTTAGTATAAGGTGAGCCACCATTGTTGTAAGAACACGGGTTTTTCCGCTACCAGCGCCGGCCAGCACCAAAAGCGGCCCCTCATTGTGCATTACAGCTTCTCGCTGAGCTTCATTTAGATTTTGTAGTAATTCCATAAATTCTCCCATAAATACAAGATTCCCAACGCCCGGAAAATAGTCCCAACAATTGCCACTCAGGGCGATGGCTGGTTTTTTATATCAAAGCAGATTATACCATATCCCCATAACAGTTAAAAAACATTTTCGTTATGATGTGCGGGCACATATTTAATGCCGTTATCAGCTCAAGCCATTAATTACCGTTGCTATTTTATTTATATTTATGTAAAATAGTTGACCATAGCCGTTTACGGAAGGAGATGAGCAATAATGGCTATTTTTATGGCGAGTTTACGATCTCTGACAAAAAGGGCTGCAGCTCATATATCAGATTTCTTCAGAAAAGAAAGATTAAGCAGAGCATTTAATAGAAATATAAAAGAAGTATTACTCACACCCAAAAACGCAAAGAGTGTTCTAGTGGCCAGTCTGACGATTTTTTTGGCCGTAGGCGCGGTATTTATTGGCGGTAATCCACTGAAAAAGAAGCAGTTTTCTCAGGGAGACATATCTCCGGTCAAGGCTGTTGATAATTCCGCTGACGGACAGGTCCCTGACGTTGAACCAAAGCAAGGGGAAACAACAATCCGGAGCAATTTGCCGAAAGGAGGAAATGAGGTCTCCCGGGGTTGGATAAGCAGAAGCGACCGCTTTCTTTTGGCCAGGGTTATCGAGGGTGAAGCCTCAGGTGAGTCCCTGGAGGGGAAAGTAGCAGTGGGAGCTGTAATAGTAAACCGTATGGAAAATGAGAATTTTCCCAAGGATATCCGGGGTGTGGTTTACCAGCCCCTGGCCTTTGAGGCCGTTTCCAACGGCATCTATACACGCCCGGTGTCCAGTGAATCACTGCGGGCCGCAGATCTGGCCATCAGTGGGCAAGACCCCACCAGAGGGGCCATATACTACTGGAATCCTGTAACCGCCAAAAGCAAGTGGGTATGGCAAAGGCCCATAGTTAAATTCATTGGTGGGCATGTTTTTGCAAAGTAAATATGGTAAAAGGGGGCAGCCGCCCCCTTTCATGTTACACAGTCCATATTCAGGCAATACCGCTTGCTCACCCTTCATAACCGGTGATCACGTACATTTTATGAACTTTCCAGCTATCTCTCCACTTTATACAAATGTCGACAGTTTATTCCCCGGCTTTAGCTCTCCAGTGTATCAATTCTCTCAGATAGTTTTGTTATTAGGCCGGCTCACTTTTTACCGTATACCTCTTCAGGGTCAAAAAACCTTTGGCCCACGATGACCACCTGGCCATTGGCTTCAATACCATTGTGAAAACAGCTGAAATAACCCTCGTGGCAGGCGGCCCCCTGCTGTTTGACCTTCAAGAGGAGGGTATCCCTGTCACAGTCATAGTATATTTCCTTTACCTTTTGGGTATTTCCCGATGTCTCGCCCTTATGCCAGAACTTTTGCCGGCTCCTGCTCCAAAACCATGTTTCCCGGCTTTCAAGAGTCTTTTTTACGGCCTCACTGTTCATATATGCCAGCATCAGCACCGACCCTGTCTCAGCATCCTGTACGATGGCCGGAATAAGTCCATCGTCGTTATATTTTAATTTATTTACATCAAATGTCATGTTAATTTATCCCTGCGGCTATACCTGCATGCGCACGGGAACTCCTCTGTCTTTTAAATATTCTTTAACAGTATTTATGCTGTATTCGCCGAAATGAAATATTGAAGCCGCCAGTGCCGCGTCGGCCGCGCCCTCTGTGAGCCCGGTAACAATGTGTTCCAGCGTTCCCACTCCTCCGGAGGCAATAACCGGAATCTTTAACGATTCTGATATTGTCCGGGTAAGTTCCAGGTCGTAGCCATCCTTGGTGCCATCCCTGTCCATGCTTGTCAGCAATATCTCTCCAGCGCCCAGGGATTCCACCTTTTGGGCCCACTCCAACGCGTCTATTCCAGTGGGTGTCCTGCCCCCGTGGATATAAACCTCCCAACGGCCAGGCCCCGATCTCCTGGCGTCAATGGCCACCACAATACACTGGCTGCCGAAGCGGGCCGAGGCCCGGCCCACCAGTCCAGGATCCTTGACGGCTGCTGTGTTAATGGAAACCTTGTCCGCCCCGGCAGAAAGCATCTGCCTGATATCCTCCAGGGTGCTTATTCCGCCACCTACGGTATATGGTATAAAAACCTCACCAGCCGTTCTGTAAACCATATCCAGAACTGTTTTCCTGCCATCGCTGGATGCTGTTATATCCAGGAATACCAGTTCATCGGCTCCTTCACGATCATAAAAGGCGGCCAGTTCCACAGGATCGCCTGCATCCCTCAGGTTGACAAAATTGGTTCCCTTGACAACCCTGCCTCCGGTAACATCAAGGCAGGGTATAATCCTTTTGGTCAGCAAACTTTCTCCTCCAGTCCCAGGTCGGCAAGGGAAAGTGCGTCCTCCAGCAGCACTGTGCCGGCATAAAGTGATTTGCCCATGATAACTCCCTCTACTCCTAAATGCTCCAGTTCTTTTATGGACCGAAGATCATCAAGGGTGCTTATTCCCCCTGAGGCTATCACTTTTACCCCGGCTCGTGCGGCCATTTCCCTTACTGCAGCAACGTTGGGCCCCTTGAGGGTTCCGTCCCGCCAGATGTCAGTGTATATTATCCTCCGGACACCAATGTCCTTCATTTCCACAGCCAGGTCCAGTGCGTCTTTTTCAGCGGTGACCCCCCAACCCTCTATGGCAACCTTTCCGTCCCTGGCATCTATTCCCACCACTACAGCTTCTCCGTATTTATTACAGGCCGATGCCACCATTTCCTGGTCGTTAATAGCCACTGTGCCCAGTATAACTCTGTTTATACCCATTCCCAACAGGTTTTCAATCATTTTCAAATCCCTTATGCCGCCGCCCACCTGTATGGGGACACGTACTGTCTCCCTGATTCTCTTAATTACATCAATGTTTTTGGGAGAACCGCTGAAGGCCCCGTCCAGGTCTACCACATGCAGCCAGCGGGCGCCCTTTTCCTGCCAGAGCCTGGCCATTGCAGCAGGGTCATCAGAATAGACCGTCTCCATTTCAGGCCGGCCTTCCACCAGACGCACACAGCGCCCCTCACGAATATCAATAGCAGGATATATTAACATTTTTCAACAATCCCCCCAAAATTCCGCAGTATTCGCAGACCAAGGGTACTACTTTTCTCCGGGTGAAACTGAATGGCAAAAACATTTTCATGGCCCACGGCTGATGTAAACTGCATACCGTAATCGGTCATTCCAGCCCTGATGGATTCCTGCTCAGGGTCCACATAGTAAGAGTGCACAAAATAGAAGGCTGAATTATCGGGCACATCCTTTAGAATAGGATGTTCTCCCGCAAATTTCACCTGGTTCCAGCCCATGTGGGGAACCTTGAGTAATTCCGGCAGCCTTCTGACTATGCCCGGGAAAATACCCAGCCCCCGGCTGTGACCCCATTCCTCGCTGGCTTCAAAAAGCAACTGAAGGCCCAGGCAAATGCCCAGGAAGGGCCTGCCTTCACCTATGGCTCTTTTTACGGCCTCATCCATTCCGGTATTCTTTAGATTTTCCATGGCGTCGGCAAAGGCTCCAACTCCCGGAAGCACTACCCCGACAGCACGGTCAACCTCGGCAGGGTCGGTTACCACCCTGGCTTTTACCCCAACTTTTTCAAAACCTTTTTCAACACTGCGCAGGTTTCCCATACCATAGTCTATAATGGCGATCAAAATTAGCCCTCCATGTATAACAAAGCAAAAAACTAAAATTTTCCTCTTCCCCACCCTGAAAACAGCTATATACAAACCGGATTCAATATGCAGTTATCAAATTTTTCTCTAGGTCTTCACCGCATATTTCACAAAACGCCCTTTGTGGACGGCACCTCCTCTCCCCCGCAGCGGGTAACGGCCATTTTCAAGGATCTGGCCAGCCCTTTGAATATGGCCTCTATAACATGGTGAGTGTTTCTTCCTGCCAGAACTCTAACGTGAAGGGTCATTTCCCCGTTTAGGGCAAAGGACCGCAGAAACTCCTCCACCAGTTCGGTATCCATGTCTCCCACCCGGGGCGCACCAAAATTGGCCTCAATTTCGAGATAGCCACGTCCGCTCAGGTCCAGGGCCACCAGCACCAGGGACTCATCCATGGGCAGTATTATATGCCCGTAGCGGTTAATGCCCCTCTTTTCTCCCAGGCTTTCCTTCAGCGCGCGGCCCATGCATATGGCCACATCCTCAATGGTGTGGTGGGCGTCCACCTCCAGGTCCCCCCGGACATCCAAATCCAGGTCAAAGCCCGAATGTTTTCCCAGGAGATCCATCATGTGATCAAAGAAACCTACCCCTGTGGCAGATTTAACCCTTCCCTGACCGTCAAGGTCCAGTACCACCTTTATGTCGGTTTCACCTGTTTTTCTTTCAAATCGTGACTTTCTTACAAACAATTACAAAACCCCATCCGTAACCAAACTTAACTGATATATCAATCTTTATTTTCCATGATTGTATTATTTCCTGCATCAATTTAAAATTTTGACATCAGAACGGATTTTAGTTTATCTATAAAAAAAGTATTTTCACTTTCAGTCCCCACCGATACCCTTAAATAATCCCCTCTGCCGGGAACCCCTATAAATCTTACCATCACTCCCTCTTCCAACAGGTATCTATAAACCTCGCTGGCCGGCGCCACGGTACTGAAAAAGAGAAAGTTGGCCACGGTGGGGTAGACTGAGACTCCTGGTATCTCCCTTAGATTCTGGTCCAGTTTTATTCTGTCGTTCATTATTATCACTATGCGGTCTTGAAAAAGATTTCTGAATTTCAGTACCGACCGGGCTGCCAACTGGGAAAATGAGTTCACATTAAAGGGCTGCTTTATTCTCAGCAACTCCTTCACCACTTTCGGGGAGGCCAGCAGGTAGCCCACCCTCATTCCGGCCAGCCCGAAGGCCTTGGAAAAAGTCCTCATCACCAGTAGGTTGGGGTGTTTATCCAAAAGCGGAATACAGGACTGCCCGCCGAATTCTATATAAGCCTCGTCCACCACCACCAGCGAATTTGTCGCTTCAGCTATGGCGGCTATATCATCCGTACTGGTCTCGGTTCCGGTTGGATTGTTTGGATTACATATTATTATTACAGAGGGTTCTTCCAGGGCCGAACTAATCATTGCCTCCACATCAACTCTGAAATACTGATCCCTCGGCACGTTAACCGGCATGGCCCCCGCCACCCGGGCGTGAATGCCGTACATTGAGAATGTTGGGGAGGCTATATGAACTTTTCTGCCCACCCCAAAGGCCAGCATTATATTAAGTATCAGCTCGTCAGAGCCGTTTCCCACCATTATATTTTCGGTTCCCACTCCAAAAAATGTGGCCAGGTCGTTTACCAGTTCCCTGGCCATGGCGTCCGGATAACGCCCAAAAAATTGGGGCCCCATCTGGGAATACATGTATTCCTTTACCTCGGGGGGAAAATCATGGGGATTCTCATTGGCGTCCATTCTGATTATCCCCGGCGCGTAATACGCATCGTAGGGTTCCATCCCCTTTAAATCCGCTCTTGCAAGCTTTACGGGGTCAAAACTGTTACTCATTGGAATCACCGCCTACCCCTGGTTTTTTTATATCAGGAATACCTTTCCAGCCAATGCCCGCGCCTCTGTCCTCAAATACAGGAACTCCTTTCATTGACGGAAGTTCCCCGTAGCCCCTGTGCCGGTGGGCTCCCTTTATCTCTTGTATAACATCGTACCTGCCAATGCTTAATTCGTCACCCTTGTCATACTCTGGCTTCTTTTGAATACTGGGCAGTTCCTGTTTCATTCTTATCTCCACCGACTTGGCGTGGGCATCAAGCCCCTCCACCGTTGCCAGCTTGATTATACTCCCAGCTTCCCTTTCCAGAGCCTTTCTGCTGTATGATATAACGCTGGATCTTCTGATAAAATGATCGACTCCCAGGGGAGAGAAGAATCTGGCTGTACCACCTGTGGGCAGTACATGACTGGGGCCAGCAACATAGTCGCCTACAGGCTCCGGGGTGTAGTGGCCCAGGAAAACCGCTCCCGCGGCCTTAACGGCGCCCAGCAGGCTGAAGGGGTCTTTTACCGCCAACTCAAGGTGTTCAGGTGCAAAGCTGTTGGCCAGATCAACGGCCTCTTCAATGCTGTTGGTTATTATAATGGCGCCATAGTCGGAAACCGACCTGGAGGCTATTGACTGCCTCCCCAGTAGTCCTATCTGCCGTTCCAATTCAGAGGCTACAGACCGGGCCAGATCCCTGTCAGGGGTAACCAGCACCACTGCTGCCATTTCATCGTGTTCGGCCTGGGAAAGCATATCTGCCGCAACGTAAGAAGGGTTGGCCGAATCATCGGCCACCACCAGTATCTCGCTGGGACCTGCCAGCATGTCAATATCAACAGCGCCGAATACCATTCTCTTGGCCATGGTTACATATCTGTTGCCAGGCCCGGCTATTTTATCCACCCGCCTGACTGTTCTAGTGCCGTATGCCAGGGCCGCAATGGCCTGGGCTCCGCCAATCCTGTATATCTCGTTTACGCCGGCCTCGGCGGCGGCAGCCAGGGTATGTATATTTACTTTGCCATCTTTCCCCGGGGGAGAGGTCATGGCGATTTCCGGAACACCGGCAACCTTGGCCGGTATGGCATTCATCAATACAGAGGAGGGATAGCTGGCCTTTCCACCGGGAACGTAGATCCCCACTCTTTCCAGGGGCCGAATCAACTGCCCCAGCAGCACACCGTCCCTGCCGTAGTCAAACCAGGATCTGGCCGCTTGCTTTTCGTGATAAGCCCGAATATTATCCCGGGCGACCCTTAGGGACCTTATAAATTCCGGGTCCACCGCTTTTACAGCCTGCTCAATTTCCTCATCAGAAACCTTTATTTGCTCCTCTGAAAGATGGCAGCCGTCCAAACGACCGCTAAGACTGCAGAGGGCCGAGTCGCCTTCGGCCCTTACCGAGTCAATTATATCCAATACAAGGTTCTCCAACTCATTATCCCTGTCACCGGACCTCTTCCGGAATAGATCCCTGGCCTCACGGGCCTCCAAAACCCTGATCACTCGTCCAACCCCATTTTTTTATATTTCATCTAATTAAAGTATTAACATATTAATATGTTAATATCTTTTATTCTATTAGTCAACATTATTTTGCCACTATTCTTCACTGTTCTTTAATCTTTCCAGCACCAGCTTGTATCCGTCGGCACCATAATTCAGCGCCCTTTTAACCCTGCTTATGGTGGCCGTGCTGGCTCCGGTCCTGCTCACTATCTCACCATAAGTTCTGTTTCCTTCATCAAGCATTTTAGCAACCTCGAAGCGCTGGGCCATGGATTTAATTTCCGCCACGGTGCATAAATCTTCAAAAAGACTGTAGCACTCGTCTTTATTCTCCAGGGTCAGTATAGCCTCAAACAACTGGTCCAGAAGGTGGTCCCTCAACTTCCCCCTGTACTCCATATAAATACCTCCTGGTTTATTTTTATTATTTCCCTTATTAACATGTTAAAAACAGTTCAGGAAAATTTTCGACATTTTGACTGAAATACCTCCATTAAAAATATAAATAAAAAAAAAGCCTCCAGGCGTAATCAGTCTCTGGAGAGGCTACACTAACCCTGAAGCTTGTTTTTTATAAATATTTATCATCCGGATAACCGGTCAGTTGCATTTTTATCCCGCTTGAATAGATACTTGCCGGACATTTCAAAAGTATCGTGAAAAAGTTTTGTGTTCTTTGCCAGAACAGGACTAATAAAGGACAGGGCCACCACATATAGGGCGGCAAAGGCCGATAGGCTGGCGTCCAGCCCACTTGAGCCGGCCAGGCTGGCAATAATTATGGAAAACTCCCCCCTGGCCATTATGGTGAAAGCCACATTGGCCGCCCTTCTCTTTTTATAGCCTGACGTCCAGGAAGCAATATAACCTGTTATAATATTTCCCATAATTGTTATTATTACGGCTGCGGTGGACACCACAACAACTTCACTAAAGGACCTGTAGTTTATAGCCATTCCAAAGGAAAAGAAAAACACGGCCCCGAATAAATCCCTCACAGGAGTGATCATCTGTATTATCTTGCTATTATGCGAGGTTTCAGCCAGTATCAGCCCCAGCAGCAGTGCTCCTATGGCTTCGGCCACATGAAGCTTTTCGGTAAAAACCCCCGCCATTAATAACATGGTAAATATCGCCACTACAAAGGTTTCAGTATTCCTGAATCTTAATCTTTTCTCAAAAAAACTGCCTATGTGACGGCCAAATGTAATGGTGGAAATTATCAAAATAAATATTAAAAGAACGTTAATAACGGTACTCCAGATTTTTACGCTTCCCGCCGCCATAATTCCTGACAGTACTGAAAGATAAGCTGCTATAAATACATCCTCAAAAACCATTATGCCCAGTATAAGCTCTGTTTCCGGATTGGCCGCTCTTTTTAGTTCAACCAGCAGTTTGGTTATTATAGCGCTGCTGGAAATACCTGTTATTCCAGCCACCACCATTGCCTCTGCCCATGAATTAAAGAAAACCCACCCAAATCCCAGTCCCCTGGCAAAATTCAGGGCTACATACAAAGTACCGCTTCTGAAAAGGCTTTTGCCCGACTGGGCAAGTTTTCCGGCTGAAAACTCCAGTCCCAGATAGAACAGCATCAGTAATACACCGAGCCTGGACAGAAGTTCGATTGACTCGGTATTCCATATTAATTTCATTGAAAATATTTCTAAATCAGGCGCGTAGGGGCCCACCATCATGCCTATAAAGATAAGAAAAGGTATTGAGGAAAAATTTATGCGGGCGGCTATAAGGGTAGCAGCGCTGATGAAGATAAAGGCAAGGCCGATGTTTAATACTACATCTGGCGCCATCAGGGCAATCCCCCGAACATTTTTTCAAATCCCTTTATTTTATCAGCCCTTCCGGCGGCTATGACGGTATGACCAGGCTCAAAAATATAACCGGGGCCGGGGTTGATGTGAACGGTTTCATGGAGTCCCCGGCCCCGGTCCTCCATGACGGCAATTATAATAATGCCATGGTTTTTCCTAAGCCCGAGATCACCTATGCTTTTACCTGTTATTTCAGATTTATCGCGCACCTTCAGCCATTCTATGCGCAGACCCGATATTGCGGCATCAAGCCTTTCCAGTGATCGGGGCTGGTAAAAGGCCCCCCCTATTACAGAACCCAGCTGACGGGACTCCTGGTCGGAAAGGCTGACGGTGGCCGCCGGTTCGTCTCCATCCTCGGTAAAGTAGTATATCTCTCTTTTTCCGTCGTCATGGATGATAACAACCACCTGCTCACCGTTTTCCAGGTTGAACTGAAATTTCTTCCCCAGTCCAGGCAGTTCGGCCTCACGAATCAGTGTCACGGGGCATACAACCTCCCTTAAATACTCTATATAACCAACATTCTTTTAAGATATAGTAGGCCTATAAGTACTTGCATTCAGCCTAATTAATTATAACATCAGAGATCTTGTCCCGCCTCTATCTATTTTTCCTTTCGAACATCAAATGAATGATCTGATTATAGCAGTTAGCGATAAACTTTATAAGCCACATTATTTCTCTTCAGCAGGTGGCCCTTTCCAGCCCATTCTGCCCAGAACCAGGTAAAGAATAACCCCTATGCTCATGGTAACCAGCAAAACCATAGTAGTATCAAGGGTATACCACGCCAGAATATAAATCATGGAAATGATGACCGACATTATCATTAATGGAAAGCCAATTTTGAAAAACTCATAAAAGCTTAGATGCACCCCGTTTCGTTTGGCCATCCCGGCCGCCACCAGATTGGCAGAAGCTCCTACAATGGTTCCATTACCCCCCAAACAGGCCCCCAGAGACAATGACCACCAGAAAACATTCATGTTTTCGGTTAATCCCAGCCGACCCATTTCATTTATCAAAGGGATCATGGTAGCCACAAAGGGGATGTTATCCACAAAGGAAGAGGCCAGGGCCGATAGCCACAGAATAAAAATAGAAGTGGGCAGCACCGCCCCCTTGGTGGTTTCCAGCATAAAACGGGCCATGGACCCAATTACGCCAGTTTCCTCCAAGCTTCCCACCACAATAAATAGACCTATAAAGAACAGTATAACCGGCCACTCCACGCCTTGAAAGGCACGCTCCGGATCAAATCTGCTCAATACTAATAACAGGGCGGCGCCGCTTAAAGCAATTACCGAGCTTTCCAGGTGGATGGTCTGGTGAATGGTGAATCCGGCAATGGTTATACCCAGAACTGTTAAGCTTTGCTTCATTAAGACTGGGTCCTTTATCTCCATTTTTTCATCCATTTCCATAATTCTTTGCCTCAGGTGGGGTTCGGTTTTCAGGCCTTTGCCATATATGCGCCTTAGTATGAAAAGGGTCAGGGCATAAATAACAATCACCACCGGTGTCAGGTTTATTAAAAAATCCATGAATCCCAGTTCAGTGGCGCTGCCAATCATAATATTGGGTGGATCGCCGATGAGGGTGGCCGTCCCGCCTATATTGGACGCCAGTATCTCTGTAATGAGAAAGGGAATCGGAGTTATCTCCAGCTTACTTGTAATGGCCAGGGTAATGGGGACTATTAATAAAACAGTGGTAACATTGTCCAGTAGGGCTGAGAAAACTGCCGTAATCAACGCCAGTGAGGTCATAATCCTTATAGGTTCACCCCCGGCCATTTTACTGGCCCGAACGGCCACATATTCGAAAAAGCCGGTGGGTCGGCTGATTCCAACCATCACCATCATCCCCACCAACAGCCCGATGGTATTAAAGTCGATATAATGAACTGCCCTTTCCGGTGTAAGTATCCGGCTAACCATGACCACCGCCGCTCCGGAAAATGCCGCCACCGACCGATCGATTTTTTCGGACACAATAATGGCATAGGTGAATAAAAATATTATAATGGCCCATGTGGACATGTTTTCCGGCATTTGATTTGAGCTCCTTACATTTTTAGTGTGGGATAGCGGCTATGACAAAAATTTAATCTCCAGAAAAGTGTTATCCAAATAGCATAAAAAAAACCGCTTTTTAAGGCGGTAATATTTTAAAACTTTGGAGCGGTCCAGTTTTTAGCCCCCGCACATTGCCGGAAGAATAACCACATGGTCCCCTTCTTCCAGGTAATCCTCCGGCAGCCTGTTTTTTCTATTTACCACCACCAGAAAATTATGGCACTTATCTTCTTCAACTCCTAAGGCTCCCAGCAAATCCATTACGGTGGGAGGGTATATAAGGCTAATCACTCCCTGCCGGGCGGGCATCCAGGGAACATTGATCCGGTATGTCACATCGATCACTGTTCCAGTTCCTCCCTGCTTATATCGAAAACCGAACCGGTTACAGGGTTGGTCTCCTGGTAAAAAAACTCGGGCAGTCGATCAAGGGGAGCAGTTATTCCAGCTCTCTTA
>Ga0209347_1002343_pt1 | contig 25488 bp, 26 predicted proteins | sample AutmiccommuBRH23_FD_187382 | JGI IMG/M metagenome (GOLD analysis project Ga0209347, IMG submission 187382) | Deep subsurface microbial communities from Mt. Terri, Switzerland - Autotrophic microbial communities BRH/23 (SPAdes) (version 2) | ecosystem: Environmental > Aquatic > Deep subsurface >...
AAAGCGCATCCTAGAGCTGGAGGCAGAGCTGTGTTTAAGCAAAAAACCATAACAAGGTGGTGTTGTTCGCCTACGGCTGGGACAGTCGTTCCGCTGCGCTTCACGCCTGCCCCAAACCACTGCGTTAGGGTTCCAGCATGAGCGAATTCCGAGATTCGTTTCGAAAAGTAGCGAAAGAGTTTATGTCTTCTCTATCTGTGGCAGCCACAATTAAATCGGGGAAGGATCGAGACGTTCTTTTTGTTCCGCCGCAATCGGAGATGGGATTTTCAGTTGAACTGGAGTGCATGGACTACGGGGTTTATCCCTCTGCGGAAGGGTGGCACGGCGGTTGCTGGGACGTGACAGTTTGGGAGCCCAAAGATCTAGAGGCTAGTCTGCATGAATTTTTATACTCCGTGGTCAACGATGCTGAGTTGGTAATATATTACTCCGGTTCAAAGCCCTACAAATGGGTGCTTCATCATACTTTTGAGGGCCAGCGAGTGGCTGATGAAACAGGACTTATCCTTTTCAATTGGTTTGGTAACCGTTCAAGTGAAACTAAGCACAATGTTTAGCCTCCCAACCCTAACAAATTGCTTTTGTCGCAGCGCAAAAAAGCGCACTGCTGGGACGCCTCCGCTGACGCTCCGGCGCCCCAAAGCAAGGCGTTAGGAGCTATGTCCAGCATTTTCGTACTCTTGGCCCTAGTAGCCGTCGCGTACTTCTTGCTGCGCGGCCGCTTTGGCAGCGGTTTGACGCCCTCGATGCAAGGGCATCTGCCCGGCCCTGGCACTTACGAGTTCGACATTGTCGGCGAGTCCAAGTATCAAGACGCGCTTGAGGCGATCTGTGGTGGTCGCACCGAGGACACTGCAGAGCACCAGACGGAAGCAGTCTTGTACTTGGAGGATTCAAATCCTTACGACAACTTGGCAGTGCGCGTGGACATCGCAGGCCATACGGTTGGCTATTTGTCACGCAAAGACGCTCGCTCTTACCGCCAACAACTCAAGCAACTGGGGCATGAGCGGATAGTCTGTAGATGTGATGCAATGATTGTAGGTGGGTGGCGTCGATCGCAGACGGACCAAGGACACTTTGGCGTCAAACTTGATCTACCGATCGTATAGCTCCTAACAATACATTCAAGCCGAAGCCGCTTCGCGGCGTGGCTTAATTCAGGCGTTAGGCGACAGAGTTACCCACGAATAGTAAAGGGATCATTGATGCTGGATGAATACCAATTATTTGATAGCCACTTGCACATTATTGATGGGCGATACCCATTGATACCGAACAATGGTTACCTGCCAAATTCATTTACGTTCAACGACTATCTATCCAGACTTTGCTCTTACAATCTCTGCGGCGGGGCCATAGTCTCCGGTTCTTTTCAGTGCTTCGACCAGGGCTATTTAATCGAAGCCCTGAGAAATCTTGGTCCTTCATTTGTCGGCGTCACGCAGCTGCCAAGCTCTGTTTCAGATAGCGAGATACTTAAACTAAATGAGTCCGGTGTTCGTGCTGTTCGGTTTAATTTAAAACGGGGTGGTTCCGAAGATGTTCGCCATTTGTCGTCTATGGCATCGAGGATCCATGAAGTCGCGAACTGGCACGTGGAGTTATACGTTGATTCCTTCGAACTTCCTGACCTTTACCAGACATTGATAACACTACCATCAGTCAGCATTGACCACCTCGGTCTGAGTAATACAGGATTCAAAACATTAGTTCGTCTTGCAGAAAAAGGAATTCGGGTAAAAGCTACAGGCTTTGGCAGGGTCGACTTTCCAGTTATTCAAGCACTAAAAGATTTGTACTCGGCCAATCCCAGCTCACTAATGTTCGGTACAGACTTGCCATCCACAAGGGCGCCTAGAGAATACAATGACAGTGATTTCATGTTGGTCGTCGAGGCGCTGGGATCTGAAGGGGCACAAGATATTTTCAGTAACAACGCTCTCAATTTCTACAGACCACTACGAAACCGCGGTCAGATAAGAGATAAAAACCCCGCACGCGGCGGGGTTCAATCTATCCCGGTGGATCAGAAGCGATAACCCAGACCCACGCTGAGGGCATCGAGTTCAAGATAACTCTTGTCGATCATGCGCATGTATTCGAGATTGGCCGTCAGGTGCTCGGAAAAGTTGATGTTAAGGCCGAGGCCATAGGATGGGCTGTTTACCTTGTCACTTTCGGTAAAGCTGATGGGATAGTAGCCCGGTATGCTTCCCGTCGTTTTGAGCTTGAAGTTGGCCTCGGTGTAACCGGCGACCAGATAAGGTTTGAACATGGTGGAGTTGGGCAGGGAAAAAATTGCGTAGGCCCCGTAGTAATCCTTCATCTTAATGTTGTACGTCTCTTCGATAACGATCCCGGGATCGGCGATGTAAATTCCCCGTTCCGTTTGCGTTGAACGGCCAGAGCCATAGCGTGCTTCAACCGCGAACCAGTCGATGATCTGGTAACCCCCTTTGAGGGCCAGGGCATTGAAATCCATATTGCCGACAATATCGTCTGTGCGGGTATGGGTGTAGTTCAACCCCATGTAGGGGGCTGCGGTTGCGGCGAGGGGTAGGGTGGTGGTTAGAGCCAGGGTTGCGAGTAGCAGTTTCTTCTTGGTCATGGGATCTCCTTAAGACCTTTGTTGTTGATCGGGTAGTCATTACCCGAGGCGCGATTATAGTGGGATTGGTAAATCTGGCCCAGTGCTATTGTGTTTCGGGGAAGGGCGGGGAGTAGCGGCATCTGGCAGGCAGTATTGGGGATGAGGTTGCTGCGAAACAGGTGTGAGATAACTGAAAATAAGGGGATAACAAGTCGCGCGAAAAGTGATGTCTGCAATAGGTGTAGATATGATCCCAGTTCCGCGGAGTTTCGCGGCTTTACGTGCAACGTGAATCGTGTGACGTGAAACTCAAAAAAATCCCCGGAAACCCAACAAGCTAGAATCCCGATTAGCGCCGATCCATTCGATCCAGATAATCATCCATCAACCTGGCGTTGCGCATATTGGCCTTGAAGGCAAAATCGAACAGATCTCCGACCAGGGGAATGGCGCCGATCACCGCATCCAGTGCGACATTCAGCCCCATGCGCACGAGCGCTCTGGTGGGTACTCCGGCTCGTGCCGCTTGCCTGATGATATAAATGGACGTCCCGGCTGTGGCGACATCGCCGACTACCGGCACCAACCCGATAAGCCCATCGACGCCGATATGAAAACCGCCGGGCAGACGGATCGAGCTGTCCATCATTTGCGCAATGCGATGCACGCGGGCTCGCGCTGCGGCGGACTGGGGCTGTTCTACGCGCGGGCTTTTCATCGCTGGGCGATGATGCAGCGGGCGAGAAAGATACCAAGTGGTGACAGGAAGATCGCGATGACAATACGTAACAGGTCCAAAGGCTGAGCTCCAGGGTGCGATGGGATGCCATTCTCTGGCTAACTAGCGGTGTATCGCGAAGTGGGCGAGAGACACTACATCTTGACCCCGCCGGTCCTAAAAGTTCCGTGCGATGTCACACGCTCGGTCCGCCGCAAGTCTGAGCACCTTATTTCAGGTTGAGAACTGCTTCCTGATTAATTGGTTAGTTTTTGCCCGTGGTTATTGAAGAAAATGGCGATGTTTTACCAGAGTGTGGGCCTACTCTGGGTCTCTTCAGTATGATCAGAACAGTGAAAACCAGTTTTAAAGCCAGTAGCCGCGGAATTTAGCCAGCTAAATAACGACAGCAACTTGCCCCACCGATTTCTGGCCTTTACATAACGTTAAACGCTAAGAAAGCTCCACCACCTTGAAGCTGGGATTTTCCAGCACCACCTCTACCCGCCTGAACAAATTCCCCGCCAGTCCTTCCAGCGGCACAAAGCGATTGACCACAAATAGTGCCCGGCCTTGCTTGGTTAGCAGGCGATGTGTGCTGGCGAGGAATTTTTCCGTCAGGCTGCGTTCTTCACCGAACCCCTGGTGAAAGGGCGGGTTGCAGAGGATCACGTCAAGGCGCGATTCAATCCCGGCCCCGCAATCCGCCGCGATCACTTCGCCGTTAATATTGTGTGCGGCAAAATTATGACGACAGGCAGTGATGGCGGCGGCGCAGTTGTCGGTGGCGGTGATATGGAATGGCCCGTGCTGCGCGGCCATCAGGGATAGATAACCGTAGCCGCAACCCAGGTCGAGCAGGGTTTGCGGGGTTTTGCCGTGGGCCGCGAAAAATGCCGGGAGATGCTGTGCCAGCAGAGCGCTGCCTGCATCGATGTGATCCCAGCCAAACAGTCCCGGCTTGCTGAACACTGGGCCGCTGTCGAGGCGGAAGATTTCCCGCAGCTTGGGATAGTGCTGGTCATCCAGTTGTGGTGCAGTATTAATTCTGGAATCAGGGCCGCGCGCCAGCGTCAGCCGGTAGAGGCTGCCGTGCTTTTCCAGCTCGGGGGCGGTGGCGAACAGGTTGCCCATGGTTTTGGCAAAAGTCTTGATGCCCTCCTGCTTGCCGCCTACGACTACCAGTTTTCCGTCGGGGGCCAGCAGTTCGCGGGCGCGGTTGGCGATATGGTGGACTACGGCCTTTTCCTTCGACAGGCGATAGGCAATCAGATCCAGGCTGCCCGGTGCCCAGGTGCTGAAATCAAAATCGGAAAAGTGCGCCGTCAGGTTGGCAGCTTGCGCCCTGGCGACCATATCAAAACGGTTGCTCAACACTTGCTGACCGGGTGGCAGTTGCTGGAGGCGAAAGTCGATGCAGTTTTCATCGGCCACCAGCAGGGTGCGAGTGCTGGCGGTGGTGAGCAGGGGCAGCAGCAGGCTGGCGGCGCTGGTCATATTTGCACCCGCCATGCTTAGGGCTTGGCCAGCAGTCGCGCTGCCTCCACGGCAAAGTAGGTGAGAATGGCGTCGGCGCCGGCGCGTTTGAAGGCCAGCAGGGATTCCATCATCACCTGTTCGCGGTTGAGCCAACCCTTCTCAAAGGCCGCCATATGCATGGCGTATTCGCCGCTCACCTGATAAACAAAGGTGGGCGCGCCCAGCTCTTTCTTCACCCTGGAAAGGACATCCAGGTAGGGCATACCGGGTTTGACCATGATCATATCGGCGCCTTCGGCCAGGTCCAGGGCGCATTCGTGCAGGGCCTCGTCGCTGTTGGCCGGGTCCATCTGGTAGGTGAACTTGTTGCCGCCCTTGATATTGCCCGCCGATCCCACCGCATCCCGGAATGGTCCGTAATAGCTGGAGGCGTATTTGGCGGAGTAGGCGAGGATCTTGCAGTTCACCTGCCCAGCGGCTTCGAGGGCGGCGCGGATGGCGCCAATGCGGCCATCCATCATGTCGGAGGGGGCAACGATATCGGCGCCCGCCTCGGCGTGGGAGAGAGCCTGCCTTACCAGCGCCTCGACGGTGATATCGTTCAGCACATAACCGCTGTCGTCGATAATGCCATCCTGGCCGTGGGTGGTGAAAGGGTCGAGAGCCACGTCGGTGATCACCCCCAGTTCCGGCAGCGCCGCCTTTAATGCCCGGGTGGCGCGCTGGGCGAGGCCGTCGGGGTTCCAGGCTTCTTCGGCGGCGAGGGATTTTTTTTCGGCAGGGGTAACCGGGAACAGGGCGAGGGCGGGAATGCCCAGTGCGGCCCACTCTTTAGCTTCGGCCACCAGCAGATCGATGGAGAGGCGCTCAATGCCGGGCATGGAGGCTATGGCCTCGCGGCGGTTTTCCCCTTCCAGCACAAATACCGGGTAGATCAGGTCGTCGACACTGAGGCGGGTTTCGCGCACCAGGCGGCGAACAAAGTCGGTGCTGCGGTTGCGGCGTGGGCGGGAGAGGGGATAGGCGCCCCGGTAGCTGGTGAAGGACATGGATGCTCCGCTGTAAATATGATGAAATGCCCAAACCCAAGCGTGTCTGGCCCCGCAATCATACGAAAAAAAGGAGCACATCACATGACCATCGCCTTCGGCTGCGTACTTATCGCCATCATCCTGCCCTACATCTGGGCCGGTTTTGCCAAAACACCCTTTATGAAAAGCAAGAATTACGACAACAACCATCCGCGCCTGTTACTGGAAAAACTCGACGGCCAGTACCAGCGCGCCAACTGGGCGCAGCAAAATGCCTTTGAGTCACTGCCCGGTTTTATCGCTGCGGTGATCATTGCCCATATCGCAGGTGTGGCTCAGAACACTATCGATATTCTGGCGGTGATTTTTATTCTGGCGCGCATTGCCCACGGTATCTGCTATATCAAGGACGCCGCCACTGCCCGCAGCACGGTGTGGAGTATCGGGCTGCTGTGTGTGATCGGGCTGTTTATTGCTGCCATGCGTTAACTTTTTGTGCCACTGGATCGGCCCGCCAGGGAATTTTACTGCGGGGCCGACCCTATGCTTGTAAAATGTCCGGCGCTGCGGAACTCGCACAAAGCGCTCAGACAGGTCCTCGCGACTACCCCGAACATTTTACAAGCATAAGCAGGGTCTGACTGGCCCCGCAGCAAAATCCCCTGCCGGGCCTGGCTCGGTGCGATATTCCGGTTTTCAATATAGCCGTCTGTGAATGCTTTAGAGCCAAGCAGATCTCAGGCTGCATACAGACTCAGCCCGATAAATAAGTGCCAAACCGCAAAGACCAGCCACTGTGGCGCCACATCTCTGCGCTCACCAGTACATGCAGGCACAGCAGCAGGGTGAAGTTCCAGGCGATGGCGTCGTCAGTGCGTTTGTACAGTGCTGGGCTGATATAGCCGATCAGTACGCTGGCAATCCCCAGCACAAAGATCAGTGTGGCGATCCACCGCAGCCAGCCCAACTGGCGACGCAACTGTTGGGCCGCAGCGGGTTCTTGCGCGACCAGCCAGGTAATCAGCAGCTGGGCAAAAAAACTGAAACCGAAAAACGCCGATACGCCCGCATGGCGCTGGAGCCGGTAAATGTCACCGATCCAGCCCAGCACCAGGCTGTAAAAAATCAGCCCGGCGCCTGCCGCAGCGCCGCAACCCAGCACTGCCACCAGCCAGATGTTGCGACGGCAGCCCAGCTCCTTCAGCCAGGCTACCGACAGCAGCCAGTACAGCATCAGAATCACCGCAGCGGGAATCATCAAACCCTTGAAGACAAAGTAAGCCGGGGGTGCCCGCCCGGTGGCACTGATGGAGGTGCAGCTGTGTATATAGGGCACGCACCAGTCCACATGGCCATAACTGGCGGAGATCAGGTAGGTGATATTGATGGTGACCAGGGGCAGCAGGGCGGCGAGCCAGGCGAGGGGAAACAGTCGCATGTCGATTCCCGGTTACTGAGTGCTGGGCTTTTACTTTGCCACACTCCCCGTATTGGCTCCAGAGGGCGGTTTAGGCCTTCAGTGAACCACCATCTGGCTGCTGAGTTTGTCGAACAGGGCGCGCACCTGGTAGGCCGGTGCCGGGCCGTTATAGAGGAAGGCAAAGGTCACACGCTCGCCGTTGCCGCGGCCAATATAGCCGGCCAGGCTGACCGCGCCATCGATATAACCGGTTTTGGCCCGCACCCAGCCCTTGGTGCCGGTTTGGCCCATGCGGTTGCGCAGGGTGCCATCAATGCCGGAAATCGGCAGTGAGGCCATAAACTCGTTTTCAACCCGGAAATCGCGGCCCATATCCTCCAGTACCCGCACCAGGGCGTTGGCAGACAGGTGGTTCTGGCGGGTCAGGCCCGAGGGATTTACCAGCGCATACTCGGTGCTGTCGAGCCCCAGCGCAGCCATATACTCGTTGAGGATGGCCATGCCCGCCGCCATGGAGCCGGGGGGCTGGCGGCGGGCGGCAAGGTTTTTGGCGAGCATCTCGGCGATAAAGTTACTCGACACCTTGTTCATGTCTACCACCAACTGTTCCACCGGGCGGCCCTCGATTTTGGCCAGCAGGCGGCTGTTGTCCGGTGCCTGCCCATGCCTGACCTGCCCCCCGAACTGGATGCCCCGGTAAGCGAGGTAAAGCTTGAGGTTGGACCCGGCCCACAGGGCGGGCTGGCTGACATTGCGGTAGCTTTCAAAGGGCGAGGCGTTGATGCCGATCTCACCGCTGACAGAGAGAATATCCCCGTCCTGTTCTGGTGTGGGGCGGCGCGAGGCGACCAGACGGGCGATGGAATTGCCAGCTACCGTGCGCGCCGTGCTGTGAATCTGCACATAGTCACTGGCAGGTTCCAGGCTCACCCGGGCCGGATCGCCCACACGGGCGCCGGGCTGGATGGTGAGCGCCATGGCATTCCAGTTAAAGGAGAGGGCGCTGACGGGCGCATCGTAGGCCATTTCCGAGCGCTTGGTATCGCGGCCCGGATCGATCAGGACAGCGTCGAAGTAGCTGTCGTCGACAATGATATCGCCGTCGATCTTGCCAATGCCGCTCTGGGCCAGGCGGTTCACCAGCAGCCACAGGTTTTCGCTGAGCAGGGATGGATCGCCGCCGCCCTTGAGAACCAGATCGCCCCTGAGGGTCGATCCCTCGCGCGGGGCATTGCTCAGCAGGCGGGTCTCGAAGCGGGTGCCGAGGGGAATTTCCCGAAAGACCGCCGCTGCGGTGATCAGCTTGGTGACGGAGGCCGGGATGCGGGTGCTGCGGGCGTTGACCTCAAGCAGGGCCCGATTGCCAGCGGCGCTATGCTCCACCGCCAGCAGTGACAGGCTGTCCAGGGGCAGGCCGGATTTTTTCACCGCATCGAGCAGCAGTTCCCGCTCCTGCGCTGCCAGCAGGGGCGGGAATAACAGCAGGAGGATGAGCAGGGTGGCAGCTTTCAAGCACATTGCTCCATGGGTGGGGATGATTCTGTCAGGTCAGGGTAGCAAAAACCCGCGCGGCGGCATCCAGGGTAAAGTCGATATCTGCGTCGCTGTGGGCGGCGGACATAAACCCGGCCTCATAAGAGGCGGGGGCGAGATACACGCCCTCCCTGAGCATGCCGTGGAAAAAGCGGCCAAAGCGGGCGGTGTCGCAGGCCATCACCTGCTGGTAGTTGCTGATGCTCTCTTCCTCCGTAAAGAAAATCCCGAACATCGAACCCACATGGTTGCTGGTGAGGGGGATGCCCGCCTGCCGTGCCTTGTCACGCAGGCCCTTGACCAGCTGTTCGGTGCGCGCAAAGAGGGGGTCGTAAAAGCCTTGCCGGGAGACCAGGTCCAGGGTGGCAAGACCGGCGGTCATGGCCACCGGATTGCCGGACAGGGTGCCCGCCTGATAGACGGGACCGAGGGGGGAAATCTGCTCCATCACCTCGCGGCGCCCGCCAAAGGCGCCCACCGGCATGCCGCCGCCAATGACTTTGCCCAGGCAAATAAGGTCGGCCCGGATGCCATAGCGCCCCACGGCGCAGTCCGGCGCCACCCTGAAGCCCGTCATCACCTCATCGATAATCAGCAGTGCGCCGTACTGGTCGCAGCATTCCCGCAGGGTTTCGAGAAATCCCGGCGCTGGCGGGATGCAGCTCATATTGCCCGCCACCGGTTCGACGATGATACAGGCCACCTGCTCGCCGATCTGACGGAAGGCTTCACGCACACCACCGCTGTCGTTGTAGGTGAGGGTCACGGTGTGATCGGCCAGCGCCTTGGGCACGCCGGGGGAGCTGGGCACGCCCAGGGTCAGGGCGCCGGAACCGGCTTTTACCAGCAGGGAGTCGGAGTGGCCGTGGTAGCAGCCTTCAAACTTGATGATCTTGTCGCGGTCGGTAAAACCGCGGGCGAGGCGGATGGCGCTCATGGTGGCTTCGGTGCCGGAGTTGACCATGCGCACCATGTCGAGTCCCGGTACCCGTTCACAGAGGCGATCGGCGAGGCGTGTTTCGAGTTCGGTGGGGGCACCAAAAGTCAGGCCCCGGTCGAGTTGCTGGCGGATGGCATCCAGCACCGCCGGGTGGCCGTGGCCGAGCACCATCGGCCCCCAGGACTGCACGTAGTCCACATAGCGCTGGCCGTCGGCATCGTAGAGATAGGCGCCTGAGGCACGTTCAAAAAAGATCGGGGTGCCCCCCACGGCGCGGAAGGCGCGCACCGGGGAATTGACGCCGCCGGGAATATGGCGCTGGGCCTGGTCAAACAGGGTTTCGGATCTGGACATGACTGTTTCCGGTAATGTGCGGTAACTAATTTGAAATGACTGTTTGAGATGACTGAATGCACGCTAATCAGGGTGCCGCTATCGGCCACGGCCAGGAGCGGCCGGGATTCAGAAGGGTTTGACCACCACCATGATCACGATACCCACCAGCATGATCACCGGCACCTCATTGAACCAGCGGTAGAACACATGGCTGTGGGTGTTGGCATCGTTGCGGAACTTTTTCATGTAAACCAGGCACAGATGGTGGTAGATGATCAGTGCCAGTACCAGTGCCAGCTTGACCTGAAACCAGCCCGAGCTGATGAAGTACTCCCAGGATCTGGCCACCATGGCGCCACCAAGCACAATTGAGGCCACCATGGCCGGTGTGGCGATGCCACGGTAGAGTTTGCGCTCCATGACCTTGAAGCGTTCATTGCTGATTTCGTCCTCCGCCATGGCGTGGTATACAAACAGGCGCGGCAGGTAAAACAGGGCGGCAAACCAGCAGATAACGCTGATCACATGAAACGCTTGGAACCAGACGTACATTCTGCTACCTCGTGGGCCATGAAAGGATGGGGCATCCTAAACCAAAGCGGGCAAAAATCGAAGGACGGGCCGCCATTTCCCGTAAATGGCAGGGGAGCGAGGGTCTTTGCAATTGCCCGGTTGATGGTGCAGCCGGAGTGCAAAGCCAGGATGTTGGGGTATGATAGCCCCCCGGTTTTATTCAATGACGTTCAGTCAGAGTGAGGAGAAGATAGTGATCAAGGTGGGGATTGTGGGGGGCACCGGCTATACCGGTGTTGAGCTGTTGCGCCTGCTGCTGGGGCATCCCGAGGTTTCCCTGCGGGTGATTACCTCCAGGGGTGAAGCGGGAACTGCCGTGGCGGATCTGTTCCCCAATCTGCGCGGCCATCTCGACCTGAAGTTTACCAATCCTGATATCGACGCACTCGCCGACTGTGATGTGGTGTTTTTTGCCACGCCCCACGGTGTGGCCCAAAGCCAGGTGCCGGAGCTGCTCGCCCGCGGCGTGCGGGTGATCGACCTGTCGGCAGATTTCCGCATCCGCGATATCGCCATCTGGGAAAAATGGTACGGCCAGCCCCACGGCTGCCCCGAGCAGGTGGCAGAGGCGGTCTACGGGTTGCCGGAAATCAATCGCGAGGCCATTCGCACGGCGCGGCTGATTGCCTGCCCCGGCTGCTATCCTACCAGTGTCGAACTGGGATTTTTGCCGTTGCTGGAAAAGGGGCTGGTGGATTTGAATGACCTGATTGCCAGCGCAGCTTCGGGTGCCAGCGGTGCCGGTCGCCAGGCCAAGGTAGACAACCTGCTCACTGAAATCAGTGACAGCTTCAAGGCCTATGGTGTCGCCGGCCACCGTCATCTGCCGGAAATCGAGCAGGCACTGGGGGATATTGCCGGCAAGCCGGTGCAACTCACCTTTGTGCCCCATCTGCTGCCCATCGTGCGCGGCATCCACAGCACCCTGTTCGCGACACTGCTGGATACCTCGGTGGACCTGCAGGCGCTCTACGAAGAACGCTTCGCCAGCGAGCCCTTCGTGGATGTGATGCCCCCCGGCTCCCTGCCCCAGACCCGCTCGGTGCGCGGCTCCAACATGTGCCGCATCAGCGTGTTCCGTCCCCAGGGGCGCGACAAGGTGGTGGTGCTGGTGGCGGAGGACAACCTGGTCAAGGGCGCTTCCGGGCAGGGCATCCAGAACATGAACATCATGTTTGGCCTGCCAGAGAGCACGGGGTTGAACAGCCCGGCACTGTTGCCCTGATTTATGCTGAAAATCCGCCAGATTGCCGCAGCGATCGACAGCCCCTGGGGGCAGTTGCTGCTGGCAATTGCCGCCTTGTTACTGGTAGCGACCCTGTCTTTCCTGCTCGGCAACGGCCATTTCAGTCGCAGCATGGGGAAGTATCGGCATCAGGAGCAGGAGCTTGCCGCCGCACGGGAAGAGATTGCCCGCTTGAAGCAGGAACTGGTCAACAGGGAGGTGGCGGAGAAAGTGGACAGCGGCTCCCTCGAGCAAATGCGCCAGCAGGTGGGGGTGCTGCAGGACCAGCTCTCCAGGCAGGAGGGCGAGCTGGGCCTGTATCGCAACCTGTTTGACGACAATGAAGAACCCAGCGGCCTGCATATTGACAGTCTCAACCTGCGCCGCGCTCCCGGTGCCGACAGTTTCCAGTACCGCATTGTGGTGCGCCGCAAGGCAACCCTGAATGAATCCGTGGATGTGGCGGTGTCCCTGTCGATTGACGGCCAGAAGGACGGTGTCCCCGTCTCCATTCCTTTCAATGAGGCGGATCTCTCGTTACAGGGTGAGGCGATGTCCATCCGCTTCAAGTATTTCAAGGTGTTGCGGGGAGCGTTTGTGCTGCCCGCAGATTTCGTACCCACCAGAGTGGTGTTGTCGGTGCTGGAAAAGGACAACCCCAGCTCACTGCGTATCGTCCAGTTCCCCTGGTCAGTCGAAAATTATTGATAGTCCGGTCTTGCAGGCAGTGAGAAAGGCTGGCAATCAGGGCGGATTTACGTGTTAGAATACCCGACCATACCGCTTGGTTATTGTCGGCGTTTTGTAACCAGGCGTATTGTTTGCCAGGAGTAAAGATACCCGTGATTGAAACATTTACACCAACCCCGTTGCAGGTGACCAGTTCAGCCGTAGCCAAGGTGCGCAACCTGGTGGAAGAGGAGGGTAACCCCGACCTCAAGCTCAGGGTGTTTGTCACCGGTGGTGGCTGCTCCGGCTTCCAGTACGGTTTCACTTTTGACGAGGTGGCGGCTGAAGATGACACCGTCATTGAAAAAGATGGCGTCAGCGTGCTGGTGGATGCGCTTAGTATCCAGTACCTGCAAGGTTCCCAGGTGGATTACGAGGAAGGCCTGCAGGGCTCGCGCTTTACCGTCACCAACCCCAATGCCACGACTACCTGCGGCTGCGGCGCGTCCTTTTCGATTTAGCGGGTTGTCGGCTTCAGGCTGACAACCACCGCAGTACCCCGCTTATTCCCCACAGCTCCGCTTGATCAATCCCCGCGTTTTTTGCCTTTGATACTTTTTGTGGCCGTCAGCCCCAGGGCTTTTTTGGCGGCGCGAATCTCGCTGGCGCTGTGGCGGGGAATCCGTGTGTCGATGGTCTTTTCAAGAGAATCCACCACGCCCTGCAGCACCTCGGTGCGGGCATACCATTTGTGATTGCCGGGGATGAGGTGCCAGGGTGCGAAATGGCTGCTGGTTTTCTCCAGCATGTCCTCGAAAGCACTGTTGTAGTCTTCCGCTTTGGCGCGGTTGCGCAGGTCTTCCGCCGTCAGCTTCCAGTTCTTGACGGGATTGTTGAGGCGCTCCAGATAGCGCTTGAGCTGTTCATCCTGACTGATATGGAGGAACAGCTTGATAATGACGACACCGTCGTCGTGGAGCTGGCGCTCGAAGTCGTTGATCTCACCATAGGCGCGTTGCCATTCAGCGGGTGACGCCAACTCCTCAACCCGCTCCACCAGTACCCTGCCGTACCAGCTGCGGTCGAAGATGGCGATGCTGCCTTTTGGCGGGAGCTTGGTCCAGAAGCGTTGCAGGTAGTGTTGTTGTAACTCAGTCTCGGAGGGTTTGCCGATGGAATGCACGCGATAGGAGCGGGGGTCGAGTTTTTCCGTCATGCGGCGGATGGCGCCACCCTTGCCACTGGCGTCCCAGCCCTCCAGCACAATCACCACCCGGTGATGGCTGTGAAAGCAGGCGATCTGCAACAGTGTCAGTTTGCCTTGCAGGGCCTTGAGTCTGTCCTGGTATTCATCGGCATCGGCAAGGCGCTTGTCCAGATCGATACTTTTCAGACTAGGTGGCTTGGTCAGGCTGGGTGGCTTGGTCAGACTGGATGGCTTGGACATATTTGGCTCCCGGGTGGGTTATACAGGCGGAGCTATGGGATTCACTGCAAAGCGAGTGAGCCCGTTCAGGGGAAGCAAATCGTTCCCAGCACGGTATCCCGGCTGGCGCCTGTTACGGCAGCCAGCGAGCCGGGCAATCTGTGCAGCGTCTGGCGGGCGAGCCAGGCAAAGGCGGCGCCCTCCACATGACCGGGGTCGATGCCGGCAGCAGCTGTCGAGCGCACGGGCGTCGGATTCAGAATGTCTGCCAGCAGGCCTATCAAGTGACCATTGTGAACACCGCCACCGCATACATATACCTCGTCCGGATGCTGATTGCCAGGCAGTGATGCCAGCCCCTGGGCGATGCTGCGGGCGGTAAACAGGGCCAGCGTGGCCTGGATGTCTGGCGGGGCGGGAATGGCTGCCAAAGTGTTCAGCACACTGTCGAGCCAGGGCAGGTTGAATTCTTCCCGCCCCGTACTCTTGGGGGCTGGGCGCGGGACAAAGGGGTGCGCCAGCAGCCTGTCGAGCAGTGTCTGGTCAACATGGCCGCTGGCGGCCCAGGCGCCATTGGCGTCAAAGGCATGGCCTGTGTGCTGGCGAATCCATGCATCCATCAGACAGTTGCCGGGGCCGGTATCAAAGCCGGTGATAGCGCCACTGGCGGGAATCCAGGTGATATTGGCGATGCCGCCAATATTGATGATGGCGCGATTGTGGTGCTGGTGTTGGAATACCGCTTTGTGGAAAGCAGGTACGAGCGGTGCACCCTGACCACCGAGGGCCATATCCTTGCGACGAAAGTCCGCCACCGTGGTGATGCCGGTACGCGCTGCAATCAGGTTGGGGTCGGCAATTTGCAGGGTGAAAGGATGAGCGCCGTTGGGGCGGTGGCGGACAGTCTGGCCGTGGCTGCCAATGGCTGTTATCTGGTCGGCTTGAAGCCCTGTCTGGCTCAGTAACGCCAGCGCTGTATCGGCAAAGAGGATTGCCAATGCCCGGTCGGTGCTGCCCAGCAGGTCGAGAGTGTCGGCACCGGGCAGACACAGGGACAGTATGTCGCGGTGTAAATTGGCGGGTATGGATTGTGTGCAGGCAGCGAGGATGCGGGGTGTTGAGCTGGTGAACTCCACCAGCACCGCATCGACGGCGTCGATGCTGGTGCCGGACATCAGCCCAATGTAGCGATCCGGGTCAGCCATTGGCTGGGGTTAATTGAGGTACGCGAGCTGGGTGGTGCGGAAGCTGGCAAGCTGGGTGAACAGGGGCGCCGTCTGTTCGACAAATTGCGCCATTTCCTGTCTGGAGATAGGATCGGCTTTGGGCAGCGCCACGGTGCGCGGGTTGGTGTGGGTGCCGTTGATCAGGAATTCATAATGGAGGTGCGGGCCGGTGGCATAACCTGTGGAACCCACAGTGCCGATAACCTGGCCCTGTTTTACGGATTCGCCCTGTTTCACCGAGCGCTTGTCGAGATGTAGATACTTGGTGGTATAGGTGCCGTTGTGTTCGATAACCACAAAGTTGCCATTGCCTGCGGCGGAACTGGAGGCGACCACACGGCCACTACCGGCGGCATAAACGGGGGTGCCGCGGGGCGCGGAGTAATCAACGCCGCGATGGGGCTTGACCGTCTTGAAGATGGGGTGCAGGCGGCGCGGGTTAAAGTTGGAGCTGACGCGGGTGAAATCCAGTGGCGCGCGCAGAAAGGCCTTGCGCATGGGATGGCCCTGGGGGGTGTAGTAGCTGGCTGTGCCGTCGGCGCCGACAAAGCGCACCGCCTGATGGAGTTTGCCCTGGTTGGTGAACTCCGCGGCAAGGACATTGCCTTCGCGTACCTTCTCGCCATCGAGCATTTCTTCTTCATAGACGATGGTGAAGGTGTCGCCCTCGCGAATATCCAGGGCGAAATCGATATCCCAGGCGAAGATGTTGGCAAGCTGCATGATCAGGGTGTGGCTGAGACCGGCCTTGTCGGCATCGAGAAACAGGGAGTGCTCAATGGTGACGTGGCTGAAGGCGTTGGCACTCACCGTCTCGCGGACGATGGTTTCGCCGTTGAAACCCTCGGCGTCACGGGTATAGCGGAAGGATTCCAGCGCCGAGCGCTCGTAGATGACTTCAGCGATGTTGCCGCTGTGATCAACGGCAATAGCGACAGTTTCACCGGGTTGGAGCTTTTTCAGGGCATCGGCGTTGGTTCTGGCGTTGGCCACGGCATGGACATCGGCCTGGTTGAGTGACAAACGGTTGAATATGGAGGAGAGGTTGTCGCCTTTCTGTACTTTCTGCACGCGCCAGCTGAGGCTTTCGTCAACAGGGGTTTCGGCGCTGGCCGAATCGGACTCCGCTACCTGCCGGTTCAGCTCTTCATAGAGGCTGTCGGGGGTGGGGATGCGGATTTCCAGCAGATTGGCGTCGCGGTAAGCAGAAACATCTTCGGAGGGTGCCAGTACCAGCAGCAGCACCAGGGCCATCGCCATGCCTGCGGCAGCATACAGGTGGGTTTTGGGGAGGGCGTTGGCGAAGAGTGTTTCCCAGAATTCGGGAGGATTCTGCCTTGTTGACATAAGCTTTCTCGGTATTTTGGTGTGAACTGTGATCAAGGCAACACTTTATAACAAAAAGTTCTCTGCACAGAAAGCCCTGATTTACTTTATGTGCATTTGACTGGTCTTGTAATTGAAAGCGGATACTGTATGGTTCGCGGTTTTTTCGGCATGGCAAATTTAGAGGCGCACTGACACACCATGAAGGGCTTGGACTTGATTGCAGACCTGCAGGCGCGGGGCCTGGTGGCCCAGATGTCCGGCGATGACCAGCTGGTATCCCATCTCGCCGAACCGAGAACCCTCTATTGCGGCTTTGATCCCACCGCTGACAGCCTGCATATTGGCAGCCTGGTGCCGTTGCTGGCCCTGCGCCGCTTCCAGCTGGCCGGTCACAAACCCATCGCGCTGGTGGGTGGCGCCACCGGGCTGATCGGCGACCCCAGCTTCAAGGCCCAGGAGCGCAAGCTCAATACCCCCGATGTGGTCGCTGGCTGGGCCGACAGCCTGCGGCGCCAGGTCAGCCAGTTTATTGACTTTGATGCCGGCAGCCAGTCGGCGCTGGTGGTCAACAATCTGGACTGGACTGAGAATATGTCCATGCTGGATTTCCTGCGCGATGTGGGCAAGCATTTCTCCGTCAACGCCATGATCCAGAAGGAGTCCGTCAAGCAGCGAATCGAGCGCGAGGGGGAGGGTATCTCCTTCACCGAATTCACCTACGCCCTGCTGCAGTCCTACGACTTTGCCGAGCTCAACCGTCGCCACCACTGCACCCTGCAACTGGGTGGCAGCGACCAGTGGGGCAATATCACCAGCGGTATCGACCTTACCCGCCGTCTCAATCACCAGCAGGTGTTCGGCATGACCCTGCCGCTGGTGACCAAGGCCGATGGCACCAAGTTCGGCAAAACTGAAAGCGGCACCATCTGGCTCGATGCCCGCAAGACGTCCCCCTACAGCTTTTATCAGTTCTGGCTCAACAGTGCCGATGCGGATGTGTACCGCTTTCTGCGCTACTTTACCTTTCTGCCGGTGGCCGAGATTCTTGATGTCGAGCGTGAAGATGCAGAAACTTCGGGGCGCAAGTCAGCCCAGGGCATTCTGGCCCGCGAGATCACGGCGCTGGTGCATGGGGCCGCAGGCCTCAATGCCGCCGAGCGTATTACCCAGGCATTGTTCAGCGGTGCGGCTGATTCGCTGTCCGAGCAGGATTTCGAATCCCTCCGCCAGGATGGCCTGCCCTCCAGTGTGCTGACGGCAGGCGAGCTGAAAAAACCCCTCACTACCTTGCTGGTGGATCAGGGGCTCGCTGCTTCCGGCAAGCAGGTGAAGGATGCCCTGGCGCGCGGTGCTGTCACTATTAATGGTGCGGCACACACCATGGAAGACAATATCCATACAGCGCGTTGCTTCGAGGCCGGGCGCGCCAGCTACGGGCGTTTCTTTCTGGTGCGGATGGGCAAGAAGAATTATCACCTGTTTGAGCTGGGGTGAGATGGAAGATGAGAGACGCATGATCTCCCGTCTCCCGTCCCCCACATCCCCTCGTTCTCAGCGCTGTCGGCTCTGCCGGTACTGGGTCGGCGATAGCCCGATGGTCTTCTTGAACAGCCGCGAAAAATAATACACATCGTCATAGCCGAGGCTGGCGGCCACTTCCTTGATGGACTGGCGGCTGCTGTCGAGCAGGTAGCAGGCTCTCTGCATCTTCATGTTGATAAAGTACTGGATCGGCGCTGAGCCGGTCAGGGCCTTGAACTTCTTGGCAAAATGAAAGCGCGAGACATTGGCTTCGGCGGCCAGGCTGTCGAGATCCAGCTGGCCGTGGATATGCTCCTGCATCAGTGCCCGCAGCTGCTCCAGATTCAGGGTTTTGCCACTGCGCGGCAGTTGCTGGCGGGTGAGCAGGGCGATGTAGCTGAGCAGCGCCTGCAACTGATGACAACCCTGAATAAATTCTGCCATCTGGTGGCCGCTGCGACGCAGGTCCGCCAGGCCGTCGAATACCCGCACCATCCTCGGTTGCACGCTGATATTGATCTTGAGGGATGCCGTCTGCGTGTGTGCATAAAACTGGTCCGCCAGCCGACCATCAAAGTGCAGCCAGTAGATCGTCCAGGGGTCCTTGCTGTCGGCCTTGTAGGCGTGGGCCTGCTCCCTGGGCAGCAGGATCAGGTCGCCACTGCCGATGCGGTAATGCCGTTTATCGCTCATCAGGGTGCCCTTGCCGCCGATGCAATAGATTAGCAGGTAGTTGTCCAGGCGCTGGCGCTGCATGCGGTGGCCGTGGGCATCAGGGTAGTAACCCATGGCTACCGGGTAGAGACCCTCGGTCAGCGGATGGCTGGCCAGCTGGCTGAGAATCGCCGGGGGTATCAGAAAGCGGATACCCTTGGCTGGCAGGGGCCAGTTGGAGGTAATTTTCATAGTATTGATTCTGTATATGTAGGGCTGTCGGCGCGATTTTGTTTCCGCCCGCGCCAAAATAGTCCATCATATCGCCAATATAATCAATCCAGTTTAAAGTTGGGCTATGCTTTCATGCAGGGCTTTCAAATCACCCCCGAGCCACATCCATATCCCCCAGAGAGGAGATAATTCATGTCCCTTGATATTCAGACCGCCGTTGACGAAGCCGCCGAGATCGTGCAATCCCTGATTGCACGTTCACGCAAGGCTCAGGCTCAGATTGAGAATTACACCCAGGAGCAGGTCGACGAACTGATCACCACTATGGTGTGGGCTGTTGCACGCCCTGAAGTGGCGGAGAAAATCGCCCAGTTCACCGTTGATGAAACCCAGCTCGGCAACTATGACGGCAAATACCTGAAAATTTTCCGCAAGACCCGCGCCGCCCTCTACGACATCATCGACGACAAATCCGTGGGTGTGATCGAGGAAGACAAAGAGCGCAATATCGTCAAGATCGCCAAGCCGGTGGGTGTGATCGGCGCCCTGGTGCCCTGCACCAACCCTGAGGCGACCCCGGTGATCAAGGCCATCTCTGCCATCAAGGGCCGCAACTCCATTGTTATTGCGCCCCATCCCCGCTCCAAAAAAACCAACAAGATGATCTGCGACCTGATGCGCGAAGCACTCAAGGCTTGCGGCGCGCCGGAAGACCTGGTGATTGCCATTGAAAACCCGCAGCTGGAAACCACCGCTGAATTGATGAAGCAGTGTGACCGCATCCTCGCCACCGGTGGTTCCGCCATGGTTAGTGCCGCCTACTCCAGCGGCACCCCGGCGCTGGGCGTGGGTGTGGGCAACGCGGTGATCACTGTTGACGACTCTGCCAACCTCGACGAGGCAGCGGAAAAAATCCGTATCTCGAAAACCCTCGACCTGGCCGCTTCCTGTTCCTCCGATAACTCGGTGCTGGCCTTTGCCTCTGTGTACGACCAGTTGCTGGAAAAACTCCAGGCCCAGGGCGGTTACCTCTGTAGCCCGGAAGAAAAACAGAAGCTGCAAGCCATTATCTGGGAAGACGGCCATATCTCTTCCCGCATCGTCGCCCAGCCGTCCACCACCCTGGCGGGTATGGCCGGTATCAATATGCCGGACGACAAGACCTTTTTCATTGTGCCGGAAACCGGTGCCGGTCGTGATTACCCCTTCTCTGGCGAGAAAATGTCCGTGGCCATGGCGTTCTACAAGGTCAATGACATCGACGAAGCCATTGCCATGACCAACGCCATTCAGGCCTATCAGGGCCAGGGTCACTCCTGCGGCATCTATTCCTACAATGATGACAACATCATGAAGTTTGCCCTGGCGACCAAAACCTCAAGGGTAATGGTCAACCAGCCCCAGGCGCCGTCCAACAGCGGCAACCTGTGGAACGGCATGCGCCAGACTTTCTCCCTGGGCTGCGGTTCCTGGGGTGGCAACAGCACCAATAACAACATCACCTGGCAGGATCTGATCAACGTCACCTGGATCTCCAAGCCGCTGGCCGAGGCCAAGCAGTTGCCGCCGGATGAAGTCTTGTTTGCCAAAGCGCTCAACAAGTTTAAATAACAACGAATTGGAGTGAACCGGCCCCTCCTGTGGCGGGTCCGGTTTGTCCGCATTCCACCGACCAATCGGGATAGTGATGGACTTTAATCTGACAGACGACCAAAAAGCCTTTGCCGAGAGCGCGCGCGCCTTTGCCGAAGGTGTTTTCAAACCCAATGCGGCCCTCTGGGACGCTGAACATATTTTCCCCAAGGATGCCCTCAAGGGCGCCGGTGACCTGGGTTATATGGGCCTCTATACCCCGGAAGCCGCAGGCGGGCTTGGCCTGGGGCGGCTCGACACCAGCGTTATCGTCGAGGAGCTGGCGCGCGGTTGTACGTCCACCGCCGCGTTTTTGACCATTCACAATATGGCCACCAGCATGATCGGCACCTACGGCCAACCCGAGCTGATCGAAACCTGGTGCCCTGAGCTGGTGGCGGGCGAAAAGCTGGCCTCCTACTGCCTGACCGAACCCAGCGCCGGTTCCGATGCCGCCAACCTGCGCAGCACGGCAAAAGCAGACGGCGACAACTACATTGTCAATGGCAGCAAGATGTTTATCTCCGGGGCCGGTGATACCGACATCCTGGTGGTGATGCTGCGCACTGGTGCTCCCGGTGCCAAAGGGATTTCAGCCTTTGCCATTCCGGCGGATCTTGCCGGTATCAGCTACGGTAAAAAGGAAGAGAAAATGGGCTGGAACAGCCAGCCTACCCGTACGGTGACCTTCGAGGATGTGGTTGTTGCCGCCGGCAATCGCCTGGGCGAGGAAGGCCAGGGCTTCAAGATTGCCATGCAGGGCCTCGATGGTGGTCGAATCAATATCGCCACCTGCTCCATCGGTACTGCCCAGGCGGCGCTGGAAACGGCTGTCTCCTACGTCAAGGATCGCAAGCAGTTTGGCCAGTCCATCGGCGAGTTCCAGAATACCCAGTTCAAGCTGGCGGACATGACTACCAACCTGGTGGCGGCGCGGCAGATGGTGCGCCTCGCCGCGTTCAAGCTCGACAGCAAGGATCCGGATGCCACCACGTTTTGCGCCATGGCCAAGCGCTTTGCCACCGATGTCTGTTTCGATATCTGCAATGACGCCCTGCAACTGCACGGCGGTTACGGCTACATCAAGGAATACCCGCTGGAGCGCCATGTGCGCGACAATCGGGTTCACCAGATTCTGGAAGGCACCAACGAAATCATGCGCGTCATCATTGGCCGTCGGCTGTTGATGGACGGCGCCCTGGAGGTTATCAAATGAGTATCAGCCCAACTGAAAAACTGCTTGTCGAAATTATTGATCACGTTGCACTGATCACCATCAACAATCCCCCGGCCAATACCTGGGACACTGAGAGCCTGCCGGGCCTCAAGACTGTTGTGGAAAGGCTCAATGCCGACCGCAATATCTATGCCCTGGTGATTACCGGCTCTGGCGACAAGTTTTTCTCTGCGGGTGCGGACCTGAACATCTTTGCCGATGGCAGCAGCGAAAACGCCACCATGATGTCCGATTACTTCGGTGAAGCCTTCGAGACCCTGTCGGATTTTCGCGGTGTGTCCATTGCCGCCATCAACGGTTTTGCCATGGGCGGCGGACTCGAAGTGGCTCTAGCTTGCGATATCCGCATCGCCGAGGAGCAGGCGCAGATGGCGCTGCCCGAAACCAAGGTGGGCCTGCTGGCCTGCGCCGGTGGCACCCAGCGCCTGTCCTGGCTGGTTGGCGAAGGCTGGGCCAAACGCATTATCCTCTGTGGCGAGCGGGTCAAATCGGATACAGCCCTGCGCATCGGTCTGGTGGAAGAAGTGGTCGGCAAGGGTGAATCCAAAGCCAAGGCGCTGGAGCTGGCCGCCCAGGTGGGCAACCAGAGCCCCATCGCTGTGGCCTACAGCAAGGAACTGATCCATCAAGCCCGCAACGTGGCCATGGACAAAGCCCTGCCCCTGGAGCGCAAGCGTTTTGTCGACCTGTTCGATACCGAAGATCAGCTGGAAGGGGTCAATGCCTTTCTGGAAAAACGCGCCCCACAGTGGAAGAACAAATAATGACAGCGCCGGTATTATTTACAGAACTGGCTGGGCGCGATGACCAGCGCATCGGTGAAATCACCCTCAATGTCCCCGCTACCCTCAATTCACTGACGCTGGAGATGGTCGAGTTGATGCTCGACCAGCTGGCCAGGTGGGAAAAGGATGATGGATTGGTGGCAATCGTCATTCGCGGCAGCGGCGAAAAAGCCTTTTGCGCTGGTGGCGATGTCCAGGCCCTGTACAAATCCGCCACTGCCAATCCCGGTGGCCCCTGTACGGATGCCGAAACATTCTTTACCCGGGAATACCGTCTCGACCATGCCCTTCACGTATACCCCAAACCCCTGATCGGCTGGGGTCACGGTATTGTGATGGGTGGCGGTATGGGGGTGTTCTCCGGCTGCAAGCATCGAGTCGTGACGGAAAAAACCCGCATCGCCATGCCCGAGGTGAGCATTGCCCTGTTCCCCGATGTGGGCGGCAGCTATTTTCTCAATCGCATGCCGGGTCACAGTGGCGCCTTCCTGGCGTTGACCGGGGCGTCCATCAACGCCGGTGACTGTCTGTTCGGCGGCTTGGGGGATTATTTTATCCTCAACGAGCACTACGGCATGGTGCTTGAGGCTCTGCAGGTAGCCCAGTGGCAAGTCGGCGACAACGCCGCCAACCAGGAGCGCTGTCGCCAGGTGCTGGAGAGTATTGCCGCCGAGTGTAGCGAGCAGCTGCCAGCAAGCAACGTCGAAGCCAATATGGCGCAAATCGACGCGCTCTTTGTCGATGAGTCTCCTCTGGCGGTGATCGATGCCATCCTCGCTATTGATTCTGATCACGAGTGGATGAACAAGGCGCGGGATGGTCTGGCCTACGGTTCGCCACTCAACTCGCTGCTGATCTACCGGCAATTGCAGCAGTCGAAGGGCAAAACACTGGCCGAGGTCTTCCAGTCGGAAATCGTGCTGGCGACCAATATCGTGCGCTACCCGGAATTTACCGAAGGTGTGCGCGCCCTGCTGATCGACAAGGACCGCAAACCCGACTGGCGCTATAAAACCCAGGCGGAAGTCCCTGCTGATGTGATCGACGGTTTTTTCCGCGCGCCCTGGCCACAAAACCCGTTGAGCGACCTCCAATAACGAATCCCTGAAGGAAATACACCATGGCAACTATCGCATTTATCGGTCTTGGCAATATGGGTGGCCCGATGGCTATCAATCTGGTCAAGGCTGGACACAAGGTAACCGTTTTCGACCTGGTGCCCGCCGCTGTAAAAACGGTCACTGACGTTGGCGCATCTTCCGCCGATACGGCTGTGGCTGCCGCCAGGGGTGCTGATTTTGTCATCACCATGCTGCCAGCCAGCCGCCATGTTGAAGGTGTTTATCTGGGCGAGAGCGGGCTGCTCGCCGCTCTCGACAGCAACACACTGGTGATCGACTCCAGCACTATTGATGCCGCTACCGTGCGCAAGGTGGCGGCTGTCGCCAAAGAGCGCGGCATCGCCATGGTGGATGCGCCTGTGTCCGGTGGCGTGGCTGGCGCCACGGCGGGTACGCTGTCTTTTATGTGCGGCGGCGATGATGACGCCTTTGCCAAGGCTAAGCCTGTGCTCGAAGCCATGGGCAAGAACATCTTTCACGCCGGTGGCCATGGCGCCGGCCAGGTCGCCAAGATCTGTAACAACATGCTGTTGTCAGTGCTGATGGTGGGTACGTCCGAAGCGCTGAGGCTGGGCATCGACAATGGTCTCGATCCTGTGCGTCTGTCGGAAATTATGCTGGCCAGCTCCGGGCGCAACTGGACCCTGGAAGTCTATAACCCAGCGCCCGGGGTGATGGAAAAAGCTCCTGCCAGCAATGACTACAAGCCCGGCTTCATGACTGAACTGATGCTCAAGGACCTGGGGCTGGCCATGGAAACTGCCATTGCCAGCAGCTCTGCTACGCCCATGGGCGCCTTGGCTCGCAGTCTCTATGCCAGTCATGCGCGCAATGGAAACGCCAAGCTGGATTTTTCCAGCATCTATCAGGCTCTGGCTGAACAGTAGAACCACGCGTTGTGGCGGCATAGGCCGCCACAGTTCACATGCAGGGAGGCCTTATGTCTGTCTATGAGTATTCGTGTAAAAGCATCAATGGCGAGGAGGTCTCAATCGGGGACTTCCGTGGCAAGGTTCTGTTAATCGTCAATACAGCCAGTGCCTGCGGGTTTACCGGGCAGTACAAGGGCCTGGAGGCGCTCTATCGCGATTTACAGAACGATGGGCTGGTGGTGCTCGGTTTCCCCTGCAACCAGTTCGGCCAACAGGAAAAGGACAGTGAGGCGGAGATCAGTGAATTCTGTGAACTCAATTTCGGCGTATCTTTTCCCCTGTTCGCCAAGATTGACGTCAATGGTGACAATGCTCACCCACTCTACAGCTACCTGAAGAAACAGGCCAAGGGCATACTCGGGTCTGAAACAATCAAATGGAATTTCACAAAATTCCTGGTAAATCGCCAGGGCGAGGTGGTGAGGCGCTATGCACCCACTGACAAGCCTGAAAATATTCGCAAGGATATTGCCGCTCTGCTGGGTTAGTTCTGCGCCGGGCAAAAGCGCTCGCTGGCTGTCCGTCGACCAGATCGATCGTGCTGGAGCCACATTTTTTGTGGCTGGCGATGATAATCGTCGGCATGGTTTCCATAAAAGCATGCGTGGTGGTTCAGTACGTTAGTCCTGTAATGTCGAGCGTGTGATTATTTCCCGCATCAAATCCAGGAGAACCGTTCAGTATTTTGCGAATGCTCTGGATTGCAGGAATATGAACGCCTGACAAAATACCCTTAAAAACTAGGTATTTGCAGAATATTTGAAAAAGGTGATTGACAGGGTGTTGAGAGTCGCTAGAATGCGCGCCTCTGCTGACGGCAAGGTTGAAAGTCAGCGGGGGATTCGGGAAGGGCAGCGGAAATTAAGTGCAC
>Ga0209347_1002345_pt1 | contig 25475 bp, 23 predicted proteins | sample AutmiccommuBRH23_FD_187382 | JGI IMG/M metagenome (GOLD analysis project Ga0209347, IMG submission 187382) | Deep subsurface microbial communities from Mt. Terri, Switzerland - Autotrophic microbial communities BRH/23 (SPAdes) (version 2) | ecosystem: Environmental > Aquatic > Deep subsurface >...
GGCCGCGGCCGTGGGTGATCGGCGCGACGGGGCTCGTGGCGGCGGCGCTCATTGTCTTTGCGCTCGTGACTTCTGATTCCAAGATCATCGCGGTCTCGTTCTGCGCCGGGCTGGTGGTGCTGTTTGCGGTGTTCTCGGGCCTGGGCTCGGCGGTGACCTCGCTCGCGCGCCGCATTCCGCGTCCGCGCCGGCCGGAGCTGGCGCTAGCGATCGGCAACGTCGGCTCGCCCAGCGGGCTGACGCGGTCGGTGGTGCTCTCACTCGGTGCCGGGCTCACGCTGCTGGTGGCGGTGGCGCTGGCGGACGCCTCGCTGGTCAAGGAGCTGAGCGAGCGGCTGCCGACGCATTCGCCCGACTATTTCGTGCTCGACATCACCAAGCAGGACTATCCCGCGATCGCGGAGATGGTCCGGCGAGATCACCCCGACGCCGTGATCGAGGATGCGCCGATGCTGCGGGGTCGCCTGGTCAAGCTCAACGGCACGCCGGTGGAGAAGATCAAGGCGCCGCCGGAGGCCGAGTGGGTGCTCAACGGCGACCGCGGCCTGTCCTACTCGACGAGCGTGCCGGTGGGCTCGACCGTCGTCGCCGGCAAGTGGTGGGAGCCCAACTACGCGGGCGAGCCGCTGGTGTCGTTCGAGGCGGAGCTCGCGTCGAAGCTGGGCGTGAAGCTCGGCGATACCGTCACCGTCAACGTTCTGGGCCGCAACGTCACTGCGCGGATCGCCAACCTGCGCGAGGTGAAGTGGGAGAGCCTGGCGATCAATTTCGTTATGGTGTTCTCGCCCAATACGCTGGAGGCGGCGCCGAATACCATTCTCGCTACCATCACGCTGCCGCCGGGCACATCGCTCGCCGCCGAGGCCGAGACCATCCGCGAGCTGGGGCGCCAATATCCGGCCGTCACCGCGATCCGGGTCAAGGACATCCTGCTGGCGGTCAACGACATGTTCGCCAAGGTGATGACGGCGGTTCGTGCCGCCGGCTCCGTGACGCTCCTGGCCGGCGCACTGGTGCTCGCGGGCGCGCTCGCCACGGCGCAGCGCCGGCGCATCCTGGAGGCCGTCATATTGAAGACCCTTGGGGCGACGCGCCGGCGGGTGCTGACCGCGCACTTCCTCGAATACTTCCTGCTCGCTGGCGTAACGGCGCTGTTTGCCGTAGTGCTAGGCTCGATCGCGGCGTGGCTGACCGTGACCCTGTTGATGAAAATCTCGTTCAGTTTCTCGGCCGGGGCGGTCGCGCTGGCGCTTGGCGTTTCGATCGGGCTCGTGTTCCTGTTCGGAGGGGCGGGCACCTGGGCGGTGCTGCGGGCGCCGGCGGTGCCTTATCTGCGCTCTGAGTAACGGGAGATTAAGGGAGAGCTAATGGGCGAAAAAATTAGGCGCCGAGCGCCGAAAAATCGGCTTATTGGCCGCCTTGAAAGGAACCTGTGGTAAGCGCATATTTCCTCTGCAGTTCAAGAATTCGCCCACTCAGGAAGGGTACTTAGGGATAGACACATGGCTCAGCTAGAAAACAGGTATGCGCAATCCGGCGTCGCTGCTCGTGCAGGCGCTGCCGTAGACGAGGGTCTGCGCTCCTACATGCTCGGCGTCTACAATTACATGGCAGGCGGCGTGGCGCTGACGGGCATCGTTGCCTATCTGACCTACACCATGGCCGTTCAGGACGGTGCGCTGACCGCCTTCGGCCAGACGCTTTATGCTTCACCGTTGAAGTGGGTGGTGATGCTTGCACCGCTCGGCTTCGTGTTCTTCTTGGGCTTCCGCATCCAGCAGATGAGCATCGGCGCGGCGCAGATGGCTTTCTGGGCCTTTGCCGCGGTCATGGGCTTGTCGCTGTCGTCGATCTTCCTGGTCTTTACCGGAGCATCGATCGCCCAGGTCTTCTTCATCTCGGCGGCCTCCTTCGGCGCGCTGAGCCTGTGGGGCTACACCACCAAGCGTGACATCTCCGGCTGGGGCTCGTTCCTGTTCATGGGCGTCGTCGGCATCGTCATTGCGGCGGTGGTGAACCTGTTCCTGCAGTCGCCGGCCATGCAGTTCGCCATCTCCGTGATCGGCGTCCTGGTGTTCGCCGGCCTCACCGCCTACGACACGCAGCGCATCAAGGACGGCTATCTGATGGTTCGCCACGATGCGGCGATGGTGGCCAAGAGCGCGGTGATGGGTGCCCTGTCGCTCTACCTCGACTTCATCAACCTGTTCATGATGCTGCTGAACCTGCTGGGCAACCGCAACTAAGCCGGCATCCTCGACACGGTCGAAAAACGAAGAGCCCCGCCTTCCAGCGGGGCTCTTTGCAGTTCCGGACTGCTCACGCCGGCTAGACGTTGACGAGGCGCACGCGGTCTTCCAGCACGAGCAAGACCCGCAACAGGTCATGGCCGCGCTTCAGGATCAGGCCTGCAGGTGCCACGACCGAGTAGGCGCCCTGCTTGCGCGCCAGCTTCGGTGTTTTCTCGATGCGGTAGAGGGGGCATTCGCTGGAACGGCGGAAGACGGAGAAGACCGCTTTCTCGCGCCCCAGATCGATGGCGTAGTCGCGCCACTCGCCGGCTGCGACCTTGCGGCCGTACACGGCCAGAATGGCGCTCAACTCCTGGCGGTTGAATGTGGTGAGAGAACGAGCCTCAGCTCCAGCCCTTCCGGGCGGCGGTGAGCCTCGGAAGGGGCCCGCGTTACGCGGGCGAAACGCTATCGGCTCGCTTTCGCTCAATGGCGCCTCCTTGTCACATAATTATTATGATTGCCCTCTGCGCTTGTGATTTCAAGTGTTCGGTTTTGTCGCTGGGGATTGATCTAACGTATTGGAGGGCACGGAATCTCCCCGACATGGACAAAATCGCGACCCTTCCTCGTCAATGTCCCGCCCCAAACGCCTGCGATCTTCTCAATCGTTGCCTCAAGGCCCGGTCCGAGATTTCCGCTCCGGACTCTCAGCCCCCCAGCCCCCCGGGACGGCAGTCTTAGACCGGGCCTTTATTGGCAGCCTCCAAGTTATTCTTCTCCCCGAAGAGCAATGGGCCGGTTCCCCGCCGGCCCAATTTTTTTGTCGCGGCCATTGATGCTTGCGGCATCGAGCACACCTTTGGATAAGCGATATCGGAGAGACTACGACGGCCTCGCTCATCTCAAGGACAAATCGATCGTGCCCATGAAGCGCCCTTTGAAGGCAAAGAGCCCGCGCAAGACTGCGCTCAAGATCAAATCAAAGGCCCCGGCTAAATCGAAGACCAGGGCCACGACCAAGACGGTCGCCGCCCGGGCGAAGCCGAAGAGCTCAAACCCGTTGCTGGCGCGCTGGTCGACGCCGTTCGCCATTCCGCCGTTCGAGAAGATCGAGCCGGCCGATTTCCGCTCGGCCTTCGCCACCTCTCTCAAGGAGCATAAGGCGGAGATCGCAGCGATCGCTCGCCAGTCGTCGCGGGCATCCTTCGCCAACACTATCGCGGCGCTCGAAAAGAGCGGGCGCGCGCTCAACCGCGTGAGCGGGGTGTTCTTTAATCTTGCGGGCTCGCACACCAATCCCGAGCTGCAGGAGATCGAGCGCGAGATGGCGCCGCAGCTTGCCGCGCACGAGAGCACGATCATGCTCAACGCCAAGCTGTTCAAGCGGATCGAGGACCTCTATCAGCGCCGCGACAAGCTGAGCCTCACTGACGAGCAGCGGCGTGTTCTGGAGCTGACGCACACCTGGTTCGTGCGCGCGGGCGCCAAGCTCAAGGGCAAGGCCAAGACGCGGGTGGCCGAGATCAACCAGCGGCTCGCGACGCTCTCCACCCAGTTCGCCCAGAACGTGCTGAAGGACGAGCAGGACTGGCGGCTGGTGCTCGACGACGAGCGCGATCTGGCCGGGCTGTCGGATTCGCTCAAAGCCGCGGCGGCGCGCGCGGCCAACGACGCGGGCCTCAAGGGCAAGTACGTGATCACGCTGTCGCGCTCCAGCGTCGAGCCGTTCCTGCAGTACTCCGCCCGACGCGATCTGCGCGAGCAGGCGTTCAATGCGTGGATCAAGCGCGGCGAGCTCGGCGGCAAGACGGACAACCGCAAGATCCTCGCCGAGATCGTGGAGCTGCGCGCGGAGCTGGCGAAGCTGTTGGGCTTCGAGACCTATGCCGATTATTCGCTCGACGACACGATGGCGCGCACGCCGTCCGCGGTGCGCGATCTGTTGCACGCGGTGTGGCCGGCGGCGGTGAAGCGTGCCGCCGAGGAATGCGAGGCGCTGCAGCAGCGCGCCAAGTCCGAGGGCGGCAACTTCAAAATCGCTCCCTGGGACTGGCGCTACTATGCGGAGAAGGAGCGCAAGGCGCTCTACGACGTCGATGAGGGTGCAACGCGGCCTTATTTCTCGCTCGACAGCGTCATCGCCGCGGCCTTCGACACGGCGGGCAAGCTGTTCGGGCTGAAGTTCAAGGAGCGCTCCGACGTGCCGCGCTATCACCCGGACGTACGCGTCTGGGAGGTGACGGACAAGAGCGGCGCGCACGTCGGCATCTTCATGGGCGACTACTTCGCCAGGCCCTCGAAGCGGTCCGGCGCCTGGATGAGCGCGTTCCGATCACAACAGAAACTCTCAGGTGACGTGCGCCCGATCATCGTCAACGTGATGAACTTTGCCCAAGCCGAGGAAGGTGAGCCGACGCTGTTATCGCTCGATGACGCGCGCACGCTGTTCCACGAGTTCGGTCATGGCCTGCACGGGCTGTTGTCGGACGTGACCTATCCGTCGATCTCGGGGACGAGCGTGGCGCGCGATTTCGTCGAGCTGCCTTCGCAGCTCTACGAGCACTGGCTGACGGTGCCGGACGTGCTGAAGCGGTTCGCGGTTCACCATCGCACCGGCAAGCCGATGCCGGCGGCGCTGATGAAGCGGCTCAAGAAGGCGCACAACTTCAACCAGGGCTTTGCGACGGTGGAGTATGTCGCCTCGGCGCTGGTCGACATGGAGCTGCATGGGCTCAAAGAGGCCGACGATCTCAACGTCACCGAGTTCGAGCGCGACACGCTGGAGCGGCTCGGCATGCCGCAGGAGATCGTGATGCGTCACCGCACGCCGCACTTCCTGCACATCATCGGCGGCTATGCTGCGGGCTACTACAGCTACCTTTGGTCGGAGGTGATGGATGCGGACGCGTTCGCCGCGTTCGAGGAAGCGGGCGATCCCTTCCACAAGCCGACCGCGCGCAAGCTGAAGAAGATGATCTATTCGGCCGGCAACATGCGCGATCCTTTGAAGGCGTATGTAGCGTTCCGCGGCCGCGCGCCCGAGATCGATGGCATGCTGAAAAAGCGCGGGCTGGTGCAGTAGGGGTGTGCTGGGAACGTAGTCAGGAAAACGCCTTGTAGGTGTTGGATTCGGACGTGAGAAGGTCAATGAAGCGGATATTCAGGTAGATGTTTTCGCGTCCTTCCTGCCTCTCCTCAAGGACCCCCTTGGCGACAAGCTCCTTGAGGTATTTCGATGCCGTCTGCCTGACTGCCAAATTTGCATCCACCACGTTGGCAATGCGGCTGTAGGGCTGCGCGAAAATCACTTCGATCAATTCGCGGCTATAGATCTTGGGTAGCGTGGTGCTCACGTAGTCGATCGTAGCGCTCATCAGGTCGCCGATGGCGCGAATCTTGGCCGTTGTCCATATCGATGTCTCTTCCACGGCAGTGAGCATGTAGAGCAGCCAGGGTTCCCATGCGCCCGATGTCGTCACCGCAAGGAGGCGATCGTAGTACTCAGCCCGATTGTCGTTGATGTAGCGGCTCAAGTATAGGATCGGCAGATCGAGGAGCTTCTTGTCGATTAGGAAAAGTGTATTCAGGATGCGTCCCGTGCGGCCGTTGCCATCAGTGAAGGGGTGAATGGCTTCAAACTGGTAGTGAGCAGCAGCCATCCGGATGATCGGATCGATTTCATCATCGCCATGCAGGAACTGCTCGAGGTTAGCAAGCTTGTCGCGCAGCAAAGCCTGCCCCTCGGGTGGCGTGTAAACAATTTTGCCGCTGGAATGATGTGCGAGCGCTGTGCCTGGAACCTGGCGGATATCGAGGTCGGTGTTCTTTATGGTCCGGCACACAAGCACGGCTGTGCGAGTGCTTAGGGGCCTTTGTTGTACGTCTTTGAACCCCTGCATTAGCGCAGTTCTATAACGAAGGGTCTCCTTGGTCGCGTCGTCCGCTTTCTCGGGGTCGGTGTTTGCGTATTTGAAGAGCGTGTCGTTGGTCGTGACGATGTTTTCGATAGCCGAGCTGTCTCGAGCTTCGCGCAGTGGAATGGAGTTGATCAGGACGTCCTGATTGGGAATGAGGCAAGCCGCCTCCTTCAGGCCTGCCAGCGCCCGGCTAGCGCCGACGCATTTGCGGAGCACCGGCAGGGTTTCTAGGGCCTTTTGAGGCGGAAGCAGAGGGAGATCGTTATAAGGTCTTGCCGGATCGAATTTCGGCGACGTGTTAGGTTTCTTCGATTTTCTTACCATGTTGTGAGCATATGTTCGCGCGGTCAACACGTCCAGACCAACGTGTTAAAAAAATGGCATTTTGCGAACATATCAACCGCACATGTACGCCCCGTTGCCACATCGCTCGCCGTGAATTCAGCGTCGATTTAACGCCTACGCCTACCACAGCCCGGTCCAGGCGGCGCCGAGGATGGGGCCGACGCCAGCGCGGCCTTCCTGCAGCAGCACGATGCATGCCTCCGTCTCCGGACGCATGATCGCGGTGCGCGCAAGGCGCAGGCTCATGGCCTTGCCGGACCAGGTGCCGACGGGGAGCATCTCGCGCACGATGTTGGTGTAGGTAAGCGTCTTGCCCTTGTTCTCGCCGCGGTCGACGGGAACCTGCGCCTGCTTTTGCACCACGGCGAACCAAATGGTCGCTTCCTTGTTGCGCAGCTCCGGCGGCGCGTCGCCGGCCTCGATGACGATCGAGTTGCGCTCGTGCCAGAAGCGGATCGGCACGTGCGTCTTGTCCAGCGCCTCGTCGGTGATGGTGATGGCCTCGTCGATCGCCTTGGCGTCGGAGCCCGGTACCCCGATCATGCCGTTGACGATGACCTGCGGAGTGTAGATGGCGCCGTCGCCGCGCTCCTTCGCGTATTCCTTCTGGCGCTCGGAGTTTTTGTCGGAGGCGAGCGTGTCCTTCCAGCCGAGATAGTCCCAGATGTCGACGGGAAGCGAGATGGCGATGATGTCAGGGCGCTCGGCATACTTGGCGAGCACCTCGTCGGCGGGCGGACAGGTGTCGCAGCCCTGGCTGGTAAATAGCTCGAGCACTGACTTAGGGGGAGGGAAGGAGCTGGCGCCGGGCGCAGGCTCCTGCGTCAGTGCCGCCCCGGACGGCACCAGGATGAGCGCCATTGCCAGCGCGATTTTAAGGGGCGACCGCATTTCACCGAGACCTGAGAAAAGCAACTTTGTAACTAGACTAGTTGCCGGCTCTTGGGGCTTCAACGGGATGTCACGAAAGATTGAGTCGTGCGCCCGTCAAAGCCCGCAAAAGTCTCGGTCAGGCGGCAGCGAGATTGCGCAGAACGTAGTGCAGAATGCCGCCGTTTTTCATGTACTCGAGTTCATCTAGCGTATCGATGCGGCAGCGGATCGGCACGGATGTCTTGGTGCCGTCGGCTTTGGTGATTTCCGCCGTCATCATTTGGCGCGGCTTGATCTCGGCAAGACCGTTAATCGTTACAGTCTCGTCACCTTTCAGACCGAGCGACTCCCAGCTCGTGCCCTCTTCGAACACGAACGGGACGATGCCCATGCCGACCAGGTTGGAGCGGTGGATGCGCTCGAACGACTGCGCAATCACGGCCTTGACGCCAAGCAGGTTGGTGCCCTTCGCGGCCCAGTCGCGCGAGGAGCCGTTGCCGTACTCGACGCCGGCAAAGACGACGAGCGGTACGCCCTCCTCCTTGTAGCGCATGGCCGCGTCGTAGATCGACATCTGCTCGCCGGAGGGATAGTGGACGGTGTAGCCGCCCTCCCTGACGTTGCCGTTCTCATCCTTGGCCATGTGGTTCTTGATGCGGATGTTGGCGAAGGTGCCGCGCATCATGACCTCGTGGTTGCCGCGGCGCGTGCCGTACTGGTTGAAGTCGGCGACCTTGACGTTGTGCTCGGTGAGGTAGGCACCGGCCGGCGAGGCCGGCTTGATGGAGCCGGCGGGCGAGATGTGGTCGGTGGTGATCTTGTCGCCGAACAGACCCAGGATGCGCGCGCCCTCGATATCGGTGATCGGCTTGGGCGTCTTGTTCATGCCCTCGAAGTAGGGCGGGTTGCGCACGTAAGTGGACTGGTCGTCCCAGGCATAGGTGAGACCGCCGGCGGCATCGATCGCGCGCCAGCTTGCATCGCCGTTGAAGACGTCGGCGTAGCGCTCGACGAACAACTCGCGCGAGATGTTCTCGGCGATGAACTTATGGATCTCCTGCGACGTCGGCCAGATGTCCTTGAGGAATACCGGCTCACCGTCCGAGCCGGTGCCGATCGGCTCCTTGGTCAGATCCTTCTGCACCGTGCCGGCGAGCGCGTATGCGACGACGAGGGGCGGGGAGGCGAGATAATTCGCCTGCACGTCGGGGCTGACGCGGCCCTCGAAGTTGCGGTTTCCGGACAGGACCGCGGCGGCGATGATGCCGTTCTGGTTGATGGCGGCCGAGATCGGCGGATCGAGCGGGCCCGAGTTACCGATGCAGGTGGTGCAGCCGTAGCCGACGAGATTGAAGCCGAGCTTGTCGAGGTCCTTCTGCAGATCGGCCTTGTCGAGGTAGGCGGAGACGACCTGCGATCCCGGCGCCAGCGAGGTCTTGACCCACGGCGCCGTCTTCAGGCCCTTCTCGACGGCCTTGCGGGCGACGAGGCCGGCGGCGATGAGCACGCTGGGGTTCGACGTGTTGGTGCAGCTCGTGATCGCCGCGATGGCGACGTCACCGTGGCCGATGTCGAAACCGGTGCCTTCGACGGGCACGCGTTTGTCGAGCTCGCCCGGCTTGCGGTACTCGCTCTCCATCGCGGTGGCGAAGCCGGATGCGACATCGCCGAGCGCGATGCGGCCCTCGGGGCGCTTGGGGCCGGCCATCGAGGGAACGACGGAGGCAAGGTCTAGCTCGAGCGTGTCGGTGAAGACCGGGTCGGCCATGCCGCTCTCGCGGAACAGGCCCTGCGCCTTGGCGTAGTCCTCGACGAGCTTGATGCGGTGCTCCTCGCGGCCCGACATGTTGAGGTAGGCGAGTGTCTCGTTGTCGACGGGGAAGAAACCGCAGGTGGCGCCGTACTCGGGCGCCATGTTGGCGATCGTCGCGCGGTCGGCGAGCGGCATGGTGTCGAGGCCGGGACCGAAGAACTCCACGAACTTGCCGACGACGCCCTTCTTGCGCAGCATCTGCGTGACGGTGAGCACCAGGTCGGTGGCGGTGACGCCCTCGTTGAGCTTGCCGGTGAGGCGGAAGCCGATCACTTCCGGCAGCAGCATCGACTGGGCCTGGCCGAGCATGGCGGCCTCGGCCTCAATGCCGCCGACGCCCCAGCCGAGCACGGCCAGACCGTTGACCATGGTGGTGTGGCTGTCGGTGCCGACGAGGGTGTCGGGATAGGCGAGCTCGGTGCCGTCGGGTAGCGCCTTGGTCCAGACGGTCTGGGCCAGGAACTCCAAGTTGACCTGGTGGCAGATGCCGGTGCCGGGCGGGACGACGCGGAAGTTGTCGAAGGCTTCCTGGCCCCACTTCAGGAAGTTGTAGCGCTCGGCATTGCGCTCGTACTCGTGCTCGACGTTGTGGGCGAAGGCGACGGGCGAGCCGAACTCGTCGACGATGACGGAATGGTCGATGACGAGATCGACGGGAACCAGCGGATTGATCTTCTTGGGATCGCCGCCCAACTGCTTCATGCCGTCGCGCATGGCGGCAAGATCGACGACTGCGGGAACGCCGGTGAAGTCCTGCATCAGCACGCGGGCGGGTCTGAAGCCGATCTCGCGGCCGGCGCTGCCCTTATCGACCAGCCACTCCGCGACGGCCTCGATGTCCTGCTTGGTGACCGTGCGGCCGTCCTCGTGGCGCAACAGGTTCTCGAGCAGGACCTTCATGGAAAAGGGAAGGCTGGAAATACCCTTGAGTCCGTTCGCCTCTGCCTCCGGCAGTGAGTAATAAACGTACGTCTTGTCCCCGGAGGTCAGGACCTTGCGACATTTGAAACTGTCGAGCGAGGCTGTCGGAGCGTCCGTCAAGTCTTCATCCCCTCTGAATGCTGGCGAGCGCTAACCTTCCTGAGCACGATGGCGGCGGATGGCGCTCATTTGCGCTGGCGTCGGTGGAAGTGTGCCACTTATATATGCCGCCCCGCCTCCAGGCTAGCGAGGTATAGGCAGCAAATAGGCGAATGTGACCATTCGCGAATATTCGCTAATCGGATGATCAAGCGCTGTGCAGCTCATTGCCGAAAATCTAATCTTGAGCCGCGGCGGCCGGACCATCTTCGACGGGGTGTCGCTGAGCGTTGATGCCGGCGAGGCGCTGGTGCTGACGGGACCGAACGGTTCGGGCAAAACGACGCTGCTGCGCGCGCTTGCAGGCTTCCTGCGTCCCGACGCCGGTACCATCGCCATCGACGGCGATGATGAGCGCGAGCCCGCCGAGCTGGCGCATTTCGTCGGACATCTGGAAGGCGTGAAGGCGCATCTGACCGTGCGCGAGAATTTGACGTTCTGGGCCGACTATCTGGAGGGCGTCGGAACCGTCGATGTCGGCGCGGCGCTGAAGCGGTTCGCGCTCGCAGGCCTGGAGGATATTCCGGCGGGATATCTGTCGGCCGGTCAGAAGCGTCGCCTCGCGCTCGCTCGCATCATCGTGGCAAAGCGTCCGATCTGGCTCCTGGACGAGCCGACAGTGTCGCTCGACGCCGCCTCGGTGGCGCTGTTGATGAAGGCGATCGAGGAACATCTGGCAAGCGGTGGACTGGCGGTGATCGCCACGCACGTGACGCTGGGTCTCGCCAACGAGCGTTCGATGCGCATCGGCGAAACCCGCGCGGAGGCGGCGGCGCCATGAGCTCGTTCTCGGCCCTCCTTGCCCGCGACTTGCGGCTCGCCGTGCGCCAGGGCGGAGCGCTCGGCACCGCGCTCGGCTTCTACATGCTGGTGGTGACGCTTCTGCCGCTCGGGCTGGGTGCCGATCTCAACCTGCTCTCGCGCATCGCGCCGGGCGTGCTCTGGATCGCGCTGCTGCTGTCGGCGCTGTTGTCGCTGCCGCGCATCTTCGCTTCCGACTACGAGGACGGCTCGCTCGATATTCTGGCGACGGGGCCGCTGCCCTTAGAGCTGGTGGTGGGCGCCAAGGCGCTGGCGCACTGGATCTCGACGGGAATTCCGCTGGCGCTGATGGCGCCGGTGCTGGGCCTCCTGCTCAATCTGGAGCTTGCCGCCTATCCGCTCCTGATCGCCACGATGCTGATCGGGACGCCGGCGGTGAGCTTCATCGGTGCGGTCGGCGCGGCGCTGACCTTGCGGTCGCATCGCGGAGGACTGCTGATCGCGTTGCTGATCCTGCCGCTCTACGTGCCCACCCTCGTCTTCGGCATTGCAGCAATCGGCGCCCTGGGCGGGGTCGTGGCGCCATTCCTTATCCTTACCGCAATATCATTGATGGCTGTGGTATTGGGCTCTCTGGCGGCCGCGGCCGCCCTGCGCATCCAAATGCAGTAGACTAGGTTGAGATCCCTCAATTGCGCTTCCGGCTCTGACCCCTTAGATCAAATTCAATGCAGTCCGTAACACAGCGTCTCGCCAACCCGACCCGTTTCATGGAGCTCTCCGGTCGCCTGCTGCCGTGGGTGTCGGGCGCGGCCGCGCTCATCATCGGCTATGGGCTGTATTTGAGCTTTTTCGTCGCCCCGCCCGACTATCAGCAGGGCGAGACGGTCCGCATCATGTTCATCCATGTTCCCTGCGCATGGCTCGCCATGTGGGGGTATGGGCTGATCGCGATCTCGGCCTTCGGGCTCCTGGTCTTCCGCCATCCGCTGGCCGACGTGTCGGCCAAGGCCGCGGCGCCGCTGGGCGCAGCCTTCACCTTTCTCGCGCTGGTGACGGGATCGCTGTGGGGCCGGCCGACCTGGGGCACCTACTGGGTGTGGGATGCGCGGCTCACCTCGGTGCTGATCCTGTTCTTCCTCTACCTGGGGCTGATCGCGCTGCGCTCGTCGATCGAGGATGAGACGGTCGCCTCCAAGCTGACCGCGGTGCTGGCGCTGGTCGGCATCGTCATGCTGCCGATCATCAAGTTCTCGGTGGAGTGGGGCAACACGCTGCATCAGCCCTCCAGCGTCTTGAAGATCGGCGGTCCGACCATCGATCCTTCGATCCTGACGCCGCTTCTGGTGATGGCGTTGGGCTTCACCGTGCTGTTCATCGCCATGCACTTGAAGGCGATGCGCAACGAGATCCTGCGACGACGCGTGAAGGCCTTGCAGCTCGCCGAGGTGGAGCGGGTGCAGGCCGGACATCTTGCGGCGGCGGAGTAAGACGATGGATCTTGGACCGCACGCGGCTTTCATCTGGGCGTCTTACGGCATTCTCGTCGCGGTACTCGCGGGGCTGATTGCCTGGCTGGTGCTCGACGGACGGATGCTCGAGCGCCGGCTTGCGGATTTCGCAGCGCGTGGCATCACGCGCCGCTCGGCCGCCAAGCCCTCCAATCCCCAATCCTGATCTGTTGAAGGCTGTCCCCGACGATGAGTGATCCAGCAGCAAAGCCGCGGCGCAACCTCACCTGGGTGGTCCTGCCGATTGCGATTTTTGCGGTGCTCGTCGCACTGTTCGGTTTCGCGCTGACCACCGGTGATCCCTCGCGGCTGCCCTCGGCGCTGATCGGCAAGCCGGTGCCGGCGACAGAGTTTCCGGCCCTGGCAGGCCTGCAGGAGCACGGCGCGCCGGTGTCCGGCTTCTCCAGCAAGAGCCTCGCGGACGGCAACGTCAGCGTCGTGAATTTCTGGGCATCGTGGTGCGCCGAATGCGCGACCGAGCAGGGGCTGCTGGGTGAGCTGAAGGAGCGCACGGGCGTGCCGCTCTACGGCGTCAATTACAAGGACAAGCCGGATTCGGCGCGCCGCTTCCTCGGCCGCTACGGCAACCCGTTCGCGGCGGTCGGCACCGACGACAACGGCCGCAGCGCCATCGAGTGGGGCGTCTACGGCATGCCCGAGACCTTCGTCGTCAACGGCAAAGGCGAGATCGTCTACAAGCACGTCGGCGCGATCACGCCGGATTCGATGACGGAGCGGCTGATCCCGGCGATCGAGCAGGCGAAAGCCGGCCCCAAGGTCGGCTCCGCCGTCAACTGATCGTCAAAGATTATAGAAGGCGCCGGTCGTCTCGTTGAGAGCCGAGAGGCTGGCCGTTGCGATGTCGAAGTAGGCGCCATGCAGGCCGAGGCGTCCCTTGTCCTCCAGCTCCTTCACGAACGGGAAGGTCCGCAGATTGGCGAGCGACGACTTGATGCCCTCGTGCTCGAGCGCCATGACCATATCCGAGCGCGTCGGTCCCTGATGGCTCGAGAGCACCTTGAGGCGCGCAGGCTCCAGCATCGACATCCACTTGGAGATGAACTGCGCTTCGGTCTGTAGTGCGGCGCCGTGATCGAGCGCGGCTTTGACGCCGCCGCAGCCGGCATGGCCCATCACTACAAGGTGCTTGATGCGCAGGTTCAGGACGGCGAACTCGATCGCGGCGGAGACGCCGTGGTAGGTGCCGCTCGTCTCGTAGGGCGGTACCAGGTTCGCCACGTTACGCATCACGAACAGCTCGCCGGGAAGCGCAGAGAAGATCGTCTCCGGATCCACGCGGCTATCGCAGCATGAAACGATCATCACCTCGGGAGACTGGCCATAGGTGGCGAGCTCCTCATAGAGGGTCGGATCGAAATGCCGGTGCTTGAAGCGGCGATATTTATCGAGCAGCCGCTCGGGAAATGGCGTCATTGCTGCACCGTTGTTGTTGGTTTTACGGACACGACGGATGGCGTCACTCGCTTCAAGACTAGATAGCCGACCACTGCGGAGAGGATCGATCCCATAAGCACGCCGATGCGGATCTCGGCGGCGCGTTCAGCATCGACGAAGGCCAGCATGCCGATGAACAGGGACATGGTGAAACCGATGCCGCCGAGGATCGCGACGCCGAACATCTGAGGCCAGGTTGCGCCCTCCGGCTTGCCGGCGAGCTTCGTGGCGATCGCAGCGAACGCGAATCCGAAGATGCCGATGGGCTTGCCGATGAACAGGCCGAGCGCGATGCCCAGCGGGATCTCGCTGAAGACCTTATCGAGCGTCATGCCCGCGAGCGACACGCCGGCGTTAGCGAACGCAAACAGCGGTAGCACGCCGAAGGTCACCCAGGGATGCAGCCCTTCTTCAAGGCGCACCAGCAGGCTCTGCTTGCCATCCTCCCCATTGCCGTTCTCGCCATTGCCGTTGGCAACGGTGAGCGGGATGGCGAACGCGGTGATGACGCCGGCGAGGGTGGCATGCACGCCCGATTTCAGCACGCAGACCCAGATGATGATGCCGACGAGCGCGTATGGCGCGGTGCTGTTGACGCCGCGCAGGTTGAGAACAGCGAGGGCGATGATGCCCACGGCGGCAAGCGCAAGCGCGGCCAGCGACAGGTGGTCGGTGTAGAAGAAGGCGATGATGATGATGGCGCCGAGGTCATCGATGATGGCGAGCGCCAGCAGGAAGACTTTGAGCGAGGTCGGCACGCGAGGTCCGAGCAAGGCCAGCACGCCGACGGCGAAAGCGATGTCGGTCGCGGCGGGAATGGCCCAGCCGTGCAGAGCGACGTCGTCAGTCCAGTTGAAGAACGAGTAGACCATCGCCGGCACGAGCATGCCGCCGACGGCTGCGATGACGGGGAGCGAGGCTTGCTTCACGCTCGAGAGCTCGCCGACCACCATCTCGCGTTTGATCTCGAGGCCGACGAGGAAGAAGAAGATCGCCATCAAGCCGTCGTTGATCCACAACAGCAGCGGCTTGTTGATCACCAACTCGCCGATACCCACCGTGACGGGAGTGTCCATCAAGGCGTCGTAGAGCCAACTTGCCGGCGAGTTCTGGAGAATGAAGGCGAGGAGCGCAGCGCCGAGTAGGACGATACCGCTGGCTGCGTCGTGCTGCATGAAGGCCAGCGCGCCGCTGAACCGCTGGTTGATCGTCTTCCGGGTCTTCTTCGCAGCCATCCAGTCTGTTGCCTCCTCGGCGTTTCTCGACCAATACGTGAGCCGACGTCAGATCGGCACCGCTGGAAGGGACTTGGCACGTCCCAGCGTTCCGTCGCCCGCAAGCGACAATTCGTCCCGGCCCGTACTGGCGCCGATCGCCGCCTCGACGTCGGCAGCGGCGGCGCCCAGAGCCATCCCCGGCGGCGCGCCATTGAGCGCATGGCCCAGATAGAGCGCTGCGAGCAGGTCTCCTGTGCCATGAGGAGCGGTCCGGCGTCGAGGCACAAAGCAGCCGCAGGCCTCATTTTCTGCGGCGTAGATCGTGGCGAGGCGATCATCGGGGGCGGGAACCGATGTTGCAATCACCGCGGGCACACCGAGGGAGCGCGCGGCCTCTGCCGCACCCTCCGGTGATTCCACCTTCTTTCCGGTGAGCCAGGCGAGCTCGAAGCGATTGGGCGACGCCAGGTCGCAGATCGGCAGGAGCTGCTGTCGGATGGTGGCGGCGGTGGGGGCGTCGAGGTAGAGCCCGTCGGGATCGTCGCCGAAGATCGGATCGCACATGACGAACGCCGAGGCGTTGCCCGCGCGGACGCGGCGGATGGCGGCGCACGCGGTGACGACGTGCGACGGCGTGGGAAGATAGCCGGTAAAGACGGCGTCCGTTGTCCTGAGCCAACCATTGGCGGCGAGCGCGGCCAGCATCTTGTCGAGATCGACGGCAGGAATCTTGTCGCCGGCGACGTGACGATATCGGGGATGGTTCGACAGGACGATCGACGGCAGCCCGATCACCTCGTGGCCGAGCGCCTGCAGCGCGCGCGCCGTGACGGCGAGGCCGACGGTTCCGAACGCGACTTGCGAGGAGAGGGCGAGAACGCGGGCCATCGAGCCTCATTATTTGGTCGAAGACAGCGAGGAATGCCGAGCCGTTGTGGCCAACGGTGGTGCGGGGCGGCTTGGTCTTGGCCGCGACGCGCGCTATTGTGCGGCGCACAAAGGAAAATTCCAAGGGGGTCTCTTCGAATGGTGATCCGCCCACGCCGCAGCGTGCTCTACATGCCGGGTGCCAATGAACGCGCTTTGGAGAAGGCGAAAACGCTTCTCGCCGACTCCCTGATCCTCGATCTGGAGGATTCGGTCGCCCCGGAGGCCAAAGTCGGCGCCCGGGAGAACGTCTGCGCTACCGTGAAGGCCGGCGGATATGGCCGGCGCGAGCTGATCATCCGCCCCAACGCCATCGAGACGCCCTGGGGCATGGAGGATCTGCGCGCCGCCGTCTCGGTGGCGCCCGACGCGATCGTGGTGCCGAAAGTAGCCAACGCGGGCGACGTCACGACGGTGGCGAAGATCCTCGGCGCTATCGGCGCGCCGCCAAGGACCAAGCTGTGGGCGATGATGGAGACGCCGAGCTCGATCCTCAACGTCCGCGAGATCGCAGCGCTCGGTGCCGATCCGGAGAACCGGCTCGCCTGCCTGGTGATGGGCACCAATGATCTTCTGAAGGAATCGCGGGCGCGCGCCCTGCACGACCGTATCGCCGTCGTGCCCTGGCTCGCCCTGGCGATCGTCGCTGCGCGCGCCTACGGCCTCGACATCCTCGATGGCGTCTACAACGATTTCCGGGACGATGCGGGCTTTCGCGTCGAGTGCGAGCACGGGCGAACGCTCGGCATGGACGGCAAGACGCTGATCCATCCCTCGCAGGTGGGCCCCTGCAACGAGATCTTCTCGCCTTCGGAGGAGGAGGTCGCCTGGGCCCGCACGATCATCGCCGCGTTCGAGCTGCCCGAGAACGCGCACAAGGGCGTCATTACGGTCGAGGGCCGGATGGTGGAGCGCCTGCACCTCGTTCAAGGCAAGCGCACGGTGGCCATTGCCGAGGCGATCGAGGCCATGCGCAAGACCGAGGAAGAGTGGTTTTAGGGGTTTTGCGGGCCTGAAGCGGCAAAAAGCGGGTCGACAGGGGCACCGCTTTCGGCCTAATCGGCTGCGACCCATTTCCATGAGAGCCGAGAGGCACGATCGCGACCGATGACATCGACCAAGACCAATCCCGGCAACTATTTCGAGGATTTCAAGTTCGGGCAGGTGATCACGCACCCCACGCCCCGGACCGTCACCGTCGGCGACGTGGCGCTCTATACGAGCCTTTACGGCACGCGGTTCGCCGTTCAGTCGTCTGATGCCTTTGCAACCGCGATCGGCTATCCGCGCTCGCCGCTGGACGATCTGCTGACCTTCCACGTTGTCTTCGGCAAGACCACGCCGGAGATCTCGCTCAACGCGATCGCGAACCTGGGCTATGCGAGCTGCCGCTTCGTGAAGCCGGTCTATCCCGGCGATACGCTGTCGTCGGTGTCGGAGGTGATCGGGCTGAAGGAGAACTCCAACCGCGAGACGGGCACCGTCTACGTGCGCTCAACGGGGCGCAATCAGGACGGCGACATCGTGCTGGAGTACGTGCGCTGGGTGATGGTGAGGAAGCGCGACAAGGAAGCGCCCGCGCCTGAGGCGATCGTTCCCAACCTGCCACAGCGCGTCGATCCGGCCGAGTTCGGCTCGGCGGTGCCGGCGCTTGCGATCTCGCGCTACGACTACGCGCTGGCGGGCTCTCCCTACCGCTGGGAGGACTATGAGGTCGGTGAGAAGATCGACCACGTCGACGGCATGACGCTGGAGGAGGCCGAGCACCAGATCGCGACGCGCCTCTACCAGAACACCGCGAAGGTGCACTTCAACAAGCATACCGAGGAAAAAGGCCGCTTCGGCAAGCGCATCGTCTATGGCGGCGTGGTGATCTCGCTGGCACGCGCGCTGTCCTATAACGGCCTCAACAACGCCTTCCATCTCGCGGCCATCAACGGCGGCCGGCACGTATCTCCCTGTTTTGCCGGCGATACGGTCTATGCCTGGTCGGAGATCCTGGAGAAGGCGGAGCTGCCGGGCCGCTCGGATGTGGGCGCGCTGCGCATCCGTCTGGTGGCGGTCAAGGATCGCGACTGTTCGGATTTCCCGCTGAAGACCGAGGACGGCAAGTATGCAGATGGCGTGATGCTCGACCTCGACGCGTGGGTGGTGCTGCCGCGGAAGTAGGCGTGCGGCACGGCCCGACGGGCGCCTGAGCACGTGAAGCGAAGGTCGCGGTCATTCATCCGCACCTCCGCCGAAGAGCGGGAGCTCGGCAAGTCTGCAAAGCCATTGAAGTGAAGTGGGTCCCCACCGTCCATCCGGAGCATGGCTCCGCCATGACGCGGGGATGACGGATAGGAGTCGTCGCCTCCTCCGTGCTTCGTCATTCCCGCGAAGGCGGGAACCCAGACACATCGGCGCAAGCTCGACGTCGGCTGGGTTTCGCGCGACATTGTGCCATGCGCAGAGATCCGTGCGTCTACATCCTGGCCAGCAAGCGTAACGGGACGCTCTACATCGGCGTCACGAGTGATCTCGAAGGGCGCATGAGCGTTCACGTCCAGGATCTGCTGCCCGGGTTTACCGCCAAGTACCAGGTTCATCGCCTCGTCTACTACGAGATGCACGAGACGATGGAGGCCGCGATTCTGCGTGAGAAACGGCTCAAGAAATGGAACCGGCAATGGAAAATCCGGCTGATTGAGAGCGCGAACCCCGAGTGGATCGATCTGTTCGACCGCGCAAACACGGCGCTGCTCGAGCTGCCCACCGATTGCGAACGTCGCAGATCGTAAGGGTCGGGCGAGGTCGAGGTGACCTGGGTCCCCGCCTCCGCGGGGATGACGGTTCTTGGGGGGAAGGGCGGTGGCTTGGGTTCCCGCCGTCCATGCGCAGCATGGCTCCGCCATGACGCGGGGATGACGGAGGAGAGGGCCGGGCTCGGTCAGGGGCCGCGACGCGACTTCATTTTGCGACGCGGCGAAAGGCGAATTGCTGCATCCGGGCTGGCGCGCTACAAACTTAGAACCAACCCAGGCTAATCCCGAGGCATATCCCATGGCTGAGGTGAGCTCAGAGCGGCAGGCGCGCCCGCGCCCGCTTTCTCCCCACCTGCAGATCTACCGACCCCAGATCAATATGGTGATGTCGATCTGGCATCGCATGACCGGCGCGGCGCTCTATTTCGGTGCCGTGCTGCTCGCATGGTGGCTGCTGGCGGCGGCGACCGGTCCGGATTACTTCGCCTTCGTGAACGGCCTGTTCGGCACCTGGATCGGCATGGTGGTGCTCGTGGGCTTCAGTTGGGCGCTGATCCACCACGCGCTGGGCGGCATTCGCCACTTCATCTGGGACACCGCGTCCAGCATGGACATAGCGAGCGTCAATTTCCTGTCGTGGGCGACGATCATCTTTTCGGTGCTGCTGACGGCGGCGCTCTGGCTCTACATCGCAAGCGACAGGGGATGGATCGCGGCATGGCAATGATCACACCCCTAAAGCGCGTCCGCGGCCTGGGCTCAGCCCATGAGGGCGCAAGCCACTTTCTCGCGCAGCGCATCACCGCGGTTGCCAATCTGATCCTGGCGCCGTTCGCCGTCGGACTGATCGCGGCCCTGGCCGGCGCCGATCTGGCGACCGTGAAGGCGACGCTCGCGAACCCGGCGGTCGCCATCGCGCTGCTGGTACTCATCATCTCGATGACCGTGCATATGCGGCTCGGCATGCAGATCATCATCGAGGATTACGTTCACGGCGAAGGCATGAAAGTGCTGCTCCTGCTGGCCAACACCCTCTTCACGCTGCTCATCGCGACCGTTGCGATCTTCGCCGTTCTGAAACTGAGCTTCGGGGGCTGACGCAATGGCAAAGCAAACAACGAGCAGCGCCAAGACCAAGACGAATGGCAAGGCTGCAGCGGCCAAGCCTGCGGTGAACGGCAAGGCCTATCCGATCCACGATCACGCCTACGACGTCGTCGTCGTCGGTGCCGGCGGCGCTGGCCTGCGTGCCACGCTGGGCTGCGCGGAAGCGGGCCTCAAGACGGCGTGCGTGACCAAGGTGTTTCCGACCCGCTCGCACACGGTTGCCGCTCAGGGCGGCGTGGCGGCGGCGCTGGGCAACATGGGCCCGGACGACTGGCGCTGGCACATGTACGACACCGTCAAGGGCTCCGACTGGCTCGGCGACCAGGACGCGATCGAGTACCTGTGCCGTCAGGCTCCGGCTGCGGTCTACGAGCTCGAGCACTACGGCGTTCCCTTCAGCCGCACGCAGGACGGGCGCATCTATCAGCGCCCCTTCGGCGGCATGACCACCGAGTTCGGCGAGGGCCCGCCCGCGCAGCGCACGTGCGCCGCCGCCGACCGCACCGGTCACGCGATGCTGCACACGCTTTACGGCCAGTCGCTGCGCCACTCGGCGGAGTTCTTCGTGGAGTACTTCGCGCTCGATCTCTTGATGGATGAGGACGGCGCCTGCCGGGGCATCATTGCGATGTGCCTGGAAGACGGCTCGATCCATCAGTTCCGCGCCAAGCAGACGATCCTCGCGACCGGCGGCTACGGGCGCATCTACTATTCTTGCACGGGCGCGCACACGCAGACCGGCGACGGCAACGCCATGGTCCTGCGCGCAGGGCTGCCGCTACAGGACATGGAGTTCGTGCAGTTCCATCCGACCGGCATCTACGGCGCGGGCATGCTGATCACCGAAGGCGCGCGCGGCGAGGGCGGCTATCTCACCAACTCGGAAGGCGAGCGCTTCATGGAGCGCTATGCACCGCACGCCAAGGATCTGGCCTCGCGCGACGTCGTCTCGCGCTCGATGACGGTGGAGATCCGCGAGGGCCGCGGCGTGGGGCCCGATGGCGATCACATCTATCTGCACCTCGACCATCTCGATCCCAAAATTCTGGCTGAACGCCTGCCGGGCATCACCGAGAGCGCGCGCGTGTTCGCCAACGTCGATTTGAGGCGTGAGCCGATCCCGGTGCTGCCGACCGTGCACTACAACATGGGCGGCATTCCCACGAACTATCACGGCGAGGTTTTGACGCTGAAGGACGGCAACCCCGATCACGTGGTGCCCGGCCTGATGGCGATCGGCGAGGCGGCGTGCGTGTCGGTGCACGGCGCCAACCGGCTCGGCTCCAACTCGCTCATCGATCTGGTCGTGTTCGGGCGCGCGGCGGCGCTTCGCTGTGCCGAGAGCATCGAGCGCGGCACCACGCGCGAGCTGCCGAAGGACGCGGCTGACTTTGCGTTGTCGCGGCTCGACCGCTTCCGCTACGCGCAGGGCTCGACGTCAACGGCGGATCTACGTCTCAAGATGCAGAAGTCGATGCAGGCGCACTGCGCGGTGTTCCGCGACGGTCCGGTGCTGAAGGACGGCGTCAAGCAGATCACCGAGATCTGGAAGGAGTCGGAGGACATCGCCGTCACCGACCGTTCGCTGATCTGGAACTCCGATCTGATCGAGACGCTGGAGTACGACAATCTGATCGTGCAGGCGGCGGTGACTGTCACGGGGGCGGCAAACCGCGAGGAAAGCCGCGGTGCCCATGCACGCGAGGATTTCCCCAATCGCGACGACGTCAACTGGATGAAGCACACGCTGTCGTGGACCGACGTCAAGGACAGGTCGGTGAAGCTTGATTATCGTCCGGTGCACACGCATACGATGACGAACGAGGTCAAGTACATCGAGCCTAAGGCCCGCGTCTATTGATGCGCGGGCTTTCGAGCCCACCGAGGGTCCATGCCTAGCGTCCTCATCACCGGCACCTCCACCGGCTTCGGCCTCGTCACTACGGTCGAGCTGGCCAAGCAGGGCTGGCAGGTTTACGCCACCATGCGCAACCTGGAGCGCAAGGGTAGGCTCGAGGAGGCGCTCGCTGCCGCCGGCGTGACGGCGAGCGTCGATATCAGCGCGCTCGATGTGACCAATGCAAATTCGGTGCGCACGGCTGCTGCCCACGTTTTGGAGAAGACCGGCGGCCATCTCGATGCGGTCGTTCACAACGCCGGCGTGGCGGTCGGCGGTGCCTTCGAGGATATGCCCGACGCCGACATGCGCCGGGTGATGGAGACCAATTTCTGGGGCGTGTTGGAGCTGACGCGCGCGCTTTTGCCGACGTTTCGCGCTCAACGCGCCGGACGCATCGTCATCGTCTCCAGCGAATCCGGCTTTGCCGGCCAGCCCGCCAACTCGATCTATTGCGCATCGAAGTTCGCGATCGAAGGCTGGGCGGAATCGATCTGCTTCGAGCTATCACCGTTCAATATCGACGTGGTGATGATCGAGCCCGGTCCCTACCTCACCGAGATCTGGAACAACTCGCCCCGCATCTGCCCGGAAGGCAGCGCCTATCGGACCTGGGTGCAGTACATGTTCCGCGCCGGTGATGCGCATGCGGCCGAGGAAGGCGGCGATCCGCAGGACGTCGCCGTTCGTATCGCCAAGGTGCTGGCGGCAAAGCGTCCGAGCTTCCGCAATCCGGTCGGAAAGATGGCCCGTATCAGCCATGTCATGCGCGGTAAGCTGCCGAGCGCATGGATGCGCAAAATCGTCGAGCGCTATCTCGGTCTCCACCGCGTCCGCGACTAGCTGTCTTCGATTTCTCAAGGACTTATACGAGGGTCCTAACGCCGCCCTATTCAATATGATATTCCAGTGTCGCGAGATGCTCCGGGGTGGGATCTCCAAACTCAAACGGGAAACGATCAAGATGGATACGAGAATGTTGGCGCGGCTGGCCGCTCTGGCAGCCGCTTTTTCAATGTTCGCGCTGCCTGCAGCCGCGGACGATGATTGCAAAGACTTCGTGACTGCCGAAGGCAAGCCCGCAAAGATGCGCGACCTGGGCGCATACCCCAACTCGCTCTTCGCCTGGCGCGCGGCCGTCAAGGACAAGTACGGCTCTGAATACAATTCATGGCGGTATGCCAAGGAGCGCGACGTCAACTGCGAGCAGAGCGACGGCGAGTGGGTGTGCACGCGCAAGGCCAAGCCCTGCAAGGACGTGCTGCACAAGATGCTCGATGGCGCCCAGGCCGCGGCCAAGAACTGCAAGTCGGAATCTTTGAGCTCCTACGGCGCGCGCAAGAGCACCGAGAAGGCGGCGATGGACGAGGCCATCTCGGGCTGGAAGATCGACACGCGCAAGAAGTACGGCAAGGACTGGGCCGACTGGGACAACGCCCTCGACCCCGACATCGATTGTCGCAAGGTCGGCAGCGGTCTGCAGTGCATTGCCGACGGCACGCCCTGCATGCCGAAATAATTTCGCTGGTCATAGAGCCCGCTACTGCGACGGCGGGCTCTGGACAGCGGACAATAAGAAAGCGGCGGTCGAGATGCTCGACCGCCGCTTAACTTTTAGAAGCTCGTCGGACCGACTTAGATGATGTCGATCTCGGCCGGCAGGTAAGAAGTAACCTCAAGGCCAACTTCCTGCTCACGAACTGCGGGCTTGCTCCAAACCTTCATAGCGTCCTCCTCAGGATCTGAGATCGGCGGACCGCCTGTCCGCCAAGTGCCGATGGGGGAAAGTTAGCAGGGCGTCCCGATAAACGGAAATCGCAATTGCGTGATGCTGAAATAAGATATCCTTATGGAGGCGATCAGCGCGCCTGTGCCCTGCAAAGGGGCGCAAAGTCCGAATAGAAGCGTTTGAAAACGCGCACATTTTTACAAAAATTCGATCGCGGGCCCTGGCCGAAGGCTTAGCCTAACTCGCGTAGGCTCCCGACAACTCGATAGCCCGATTGCGGGCTGATTGCAGAACGATCGAGATCAGGGGCCATCTGTCATGCGTAGACTTTCCCTCACCGTCTCCATTGCGGCCTTCGCCGCCGCAATTTGCTTCGTCGCCGGCATGGCCATTGCCGCCGACGATGTCACGCCGGGCGATATCCCGGAGAATACCTATCACGATGACCCGCTGACGCCGGACGAGCGCGCAGGCATCGCCTCTGAGGAGGACGTCTCTCCCAACGACGGCAGTGCGTCCGTGCCGGCGCCGCAGGATCAGGCCGTCATTCCCGATGCTGCCGATCCAGAGAAGGGCGACAAGACCGTCAATGCGCCGGCCGATGGCGCACTGCCCGGCGATACGGCCTCAAAGGGGTCGAAGTCGGAGGCGAATGAGATCATCGACCAGTCGAAGGACAACTTCCGCGTCACCCAAAACGAATACAACAAGTGCCTGGGCCAGTGGGATCCGCAGACGCAGATGTCGAAGGATCAGTGGGCGCAGAGCTGCCGCACGACGCTGCAGTACTTCCCGGAGAGCGACAACGAGTAAGCGCTCTCCCAAAGACCAAGCACGAACTCACTAGAGAGGGTCGATCATGCTACGCCGCCTCATTGCCGCTTGCTGCGCGAGCGTGCTCGCCGTAGCGCCCGCGCTCGCCTGCACCGACGTTCAGCTCATTGCTGCCGACGGCTCCGCTTTCAGCGTGCGCACGATGGAGTTCGCGCTCGACCTCAAGAGCGAGGTCGTGCTCGTTCCACGTGGCCGCACGCTGACCTCGCAGGCGCCAAAGGGCAAGGGGCTCAACTGGACGTCGAAGTACGGCTTTGCGGCAATCAACGTGTTCGGCGAGCCGTTCTATACCGACGGCCTCAACGAGAAGGGCTTAGGCGTCGGCGCCCTCTACCTGCCGGGCGAGACCAAGTACGAGACTGTCGGTGATCAGGACGGGGCGCGGGCGCTCGCCAACACCGATTTCGTAGGCTGGGTGCTCGGCAACTTCGATACCGTCGACGAGGTCAGGGATGCCCTGAGCAACGTCGTCGTCTGGGGTCCGGACGTGCCGCAGCTCGGTTCGTTCGCACCACTGCACTACGCGGTTCACGACGCCAGCGGCAAGAGCATCATCGTCGAGTATGTCGACGGCAAAGCCCAGGTCTACGACAACTCGGTCGGCGTTCTCACGAACTCGCCGGCCTATCCCTGGCATCTGCAGAACCTGCGCAACTACGTGAACCTGACGGCTGCCAACTCGAGCCCGGTGAAAATCGGCAACGTCACCTATGTCGGGACCGGGCAGGGCTCGGGCCTGCGCGGGCTTCCCGGCGATCCCACGCCGCCCTCGCGCTTCGTGATGGCGGCAGCGACCGCGCATCTGGCCGACAAGCCGAAGGACTCCGGCGACGCGCTGGTGCTCGCCATGCACCTGATCGATCGCGTCGACATCCCGAAGGGCTTCGTTCGCGACTACACCAACGGCGGCAAGCCGTCCGGCGACTACACCCAGTGGACCGCATTCCGTGATCACGCCAACCAGGTCTACTACTGGCGCGGCTACGACGATCCCGCGCTCAGGGCCATCGATCTGAAGACGATCGATTTC
>Ga0209347_1002346_pt1 | contig 25472 bp, 25 predicted proteins | sample AutmiccommuBRH23_FD_187382 | JGI IMG/M metagenome (GOLD analysis project Ga0209347, IMG submission 187382) | Deep subsurface microbial communities from Mt. Terri, Switzerland - Autotrophic microbial communities BRH/23 (SPAdes) (version 2) | ecosystem: Environmental > Aquatic > Deep subsurface >...
CTTGGAGCACAGGCTCCGTGTTCTTTTGTTCAATTTTCTACGGTACCTTTGGGGGCAGAATCGGGCTTTTTTAAGACCGGCATTCTGGTAATTTAGTTGAAATAATTGGACTGTTCAGCAAGCCCTAATTATAACATTTGTATCTAGAGATACCTCCACTAATCCATTATCCTAAGCAAATCATCGAAGCTTTCATCTTCCGCTTCACCCTCTATATCTTAAAGCTACATATTTTTTTTAAAGCGTCTGGGTGATTTTGATGGACTTACATATAATGGGAAAACTTTTGATTAAGATAGAGACTGAACGTCGCAGGCTTTATGATGTGTCACGGAAGGAGCCACACAATGTAAAGAAGATTCCCCAAGTTAACCAGCGATTGGATGAGTTGATAAATATGTATCAGCAAGAAATTTAAAATTGTTTTGCAGTAAAATTTCCTGGTTGGGAGTTAACGGCTGGTATAGGGGAAAGATATAAAAAGTTTGCCCATTGTTACGATTATTGTCTATAGATAAATTGTTCAATTCTTTAATAAAAAACAAGATTATTGTGATAACATGATCTTGATAAAATATTTTACGAATAAAAGTTAATATTGACGAAAAGGCACACCCGGTGAAAACCGGGGTCGCAAAGCTTTGGGTCTAAGACCGTAATATGGTTATGATCGCCAGGCTGCCGAACAAAAAAGCCACTTACCTTTTTGTGTTCAGCAACCAGGTAGTGGCTATTTCTTTCTAATCTTCTTTAATAAGGGATAGAGGATTAAATAAAAACAAGAACTAGAAAACAAGGTCTGCCCCCAGGGAATTACAAATCCATGGTTTTTCACTAAGCCAGGAGGTTGAAAGTATATGGGAAACAAAAAAATAACCCGACAAATAGCATTAACACATGAGTTAAAGAATTATTATTACCTTGATGAATTAGTTAAAGAACGCACCGCCGAATTACAAAGAAAAAACCAGCAACTAAGACTGGAAATGGCTGAACGCAAGTGGGTGCAGGAAGAGCTACTGCAGGTTACGTTGTCCAGTATCGGAGACGGGGTTATAGCTGTGGATCATCAAGGGCTGATAACTTTAATTAATCCGGTAGCTGAATCGCTTACCGGCTGGAGCCAAACTGCGGCCAAGGGGCAGCCGCTGGAAGAGGTATTTATAATACATAACGAATACAGCCGCAAACCCACTAAAAATCCGGTGCAAACAGTCCTTATTGAAGGTAAAATTATTGGTATGGCCAATCACACGGTGTTAATTTCCCGGGACGGTTTAGAACGCTCTATTACCTACAGCGCTACACCGATTATATATGAACAGGAAAATGTTTTAGGCGCTATTCTTGTTTTTAGGGACGTTACTAGGGAAAGGGAACAGGAGTTAGCACTCCGTAGCGCAAAACGCCAATTTCATGACATTATTGAGTATCTCCCCGACGCTACCTGTGTGATTGACCGTAATAAAAAAGTTATAGCCTGGAATCGGGTTATGGAGAAATTGACGGGGGTATGTAAAGAGGACATGCTCGGTAAAGGAGATTACGACTATGCTGTACCTTTTTACGGGGAGCCCCGGCCGGTATTAATTGATTATATTGGCCTCGACGCTAACGAGTTGGACAACAATTACCCACTGGTTAAAAAACAAGGCAATATGTTGTTTGCAGAAGTTTTTACCCCGAGTTTATTTAAAGGTAAAGGGGCTTTATTATGGGCTATGGCCTCTCCGCTATTAAACATTGATGGCCAGGTAGTGGGAGCCATTGAGTCTATACGCGATATTACTGAACAAAAACAAACAAAAGTGCAAATGCAATACCTTACAAAACACGATCCCCTTACTGGGCAATATAACCGCAACTTTTTTGAGCAGCAGATGGAACAGCTGGCAGGTGGATGCCGCACCTCGGTGGGGATGATTGTATGCGACGTGGACGGGCTTAAACTGGTCAACGATACCCTGGGCAACGATGCGGGAGACGCTCTGCTTATCGCGGTAGCCGATGTAATCAAGAAAGCCTTGCGGAAAAGCGATCTATTAGCCCGGATCGGAGGTGGCGAATTTGCCGTGCTGCTACCGGGAATCGGTATTGGCGCAGTTGAGGATATCTGCAGTAAGATTAAAAATGTAGTAACCAGGTACAACAATGAAAAACCCGAGCTTCCATTAAGCATATCCATCGGGTTTGCTGTAGGTAATAATTCAGCCGAAAATTTAAGTTTACTTTATAAAGAAGCTTACAATAAAATGAATCGCGAAAAATTGCATCACCGGCAAAGTTCCCGCAGCGCCATTGTCCATACTATGATGAAGGCGCTGGAAGCCAGAGATTTTATTACTGAAGGTCACGCCGACAGGTTGCATAACCTGCTGGTCAATTTAGCGGCTATCATGGGTCTTTCACAAAGCAGGATAACCGATCTGTGCCTGCTGGCTCAGTTTCATGATATCGGTAAGGTTGGCATACCTGATCGTATTTTATTTAAGCAAGGCCCGCTTACACCAGAAGAATATGTTGAAATGCAGCGCCATTGTGAAATAGGTTATAACATTGCCCGATCGTCGCCGGATCTGGTCCCTATCGCCGATTGGATCCTGAAGCATCATGAGTGGTGGAACGGGCATGGTTATCCCCTGGGCCTTGAAGGGGAGCAAATACCACTGGAGTGTCGCATACTGTCCATTACAGACGCCTTCGATGCCATGACCAGTGACCGTCCCTACCGTAAAGCGATGACTCGTGAGGACGCCCTGGCGGAGCTGAAAAAGTGCGCCGGAACGCAGTTTGACCGGCAATTGGTGGACAAGTTTATATCATGCATTAATGAGGATTTTGTTGAAGATATGTTGTTATAAAGGGACGAAGCACAGGGACGTCATAGAAAGAGCTGCGCAGTTGCTAAAAACAAGATTATAGCATCGCGACGATGAAAAAACTAACTCATTTAGGGTGATATGACAATGGCCTCCGAAAAAAAACTAACCGAAGTAATAGATTATATACTAAAAATGAAATTTAATAATCAGGATAAAGATTTGACTAGTTTACCCCAAAAGATAGAGAGAAGTTTCAAAGAAACTAAAAACAGCGAAAATAAGGCAAAAAGTTTTAAGCATAATCAAGAAAATTATACCACAAACCTTAAACCGTCGGAGCATATTCAACCTGACATACCTGACACAGTGCAACTTCCCCCTGGTAAGGTATGGGTAAAGGATAACCAGGTTTATGTGGAAGGGCTGCCTGGCCACAATATCCTGGCGCGCATTATGCCATCTAAGGATACAGATTTATCTATCAATGGCCAAGTAGTAAAAAATGAAACTTCAGTATCTGCGCAGGATTATATTCATGTAAATTTCCAAACTACAGAAAAGCCATTTGTTCAAACAATACATACATCTACTAATGGGCTAACTGCGTATATGTCGGTTCAATTACAGACTAAATCAAATTATGCACTTGTGGATCAATCCCCAAAACAATACATGGTTTTAAAAACTACCACCAATATAAAGGAATATTGTCCTATAGGTATGGATGAGATATTAGTTAAAATTGAAAATGAAGGAATAAAATACGGTGTGGATTATCCGGCCATACAACAGTTTTTAGCCAACCCCAAGAACGGCAAGTATATAATCGCCCGTGGTGTTCCCCCGACCGATTCCAATGATGATGTGGTGGAAGTATTGTTTCCGCAGAAAGTAATTAAGCACCAGTATTCTAACAAGGATAAAATAGACTTTTTAGATTTTAAGTCCATTCCTTCTGTGGATGCTGATAATTTGCTTGCATTAAAACGCGAGGGGCAAATTGGCCAGCCGGGGATATCGGTAATGGGGGAAACAATTTTACCCCAAAACCCCCGGAAGATGACCATTAGGGCAGGAAAGGGCGCAAGGGTGGAGGAAAACATGGTGTTTTCCTCCATGTCCGGGCGACCAATGGTCAAAATAATCGGATCGGTTTGGTTTTTTTATGTAGATCCATATCTTAGACACTTTGGGGATATTAATTTATCCACCGGGAATCAGAACTTTCGTGGTAATATTGAAGTGTGCGGCGATGTTTGCGACGGAATGACCGTAAGAGCCGGGGGAAATATTTGTATCATGGGTTGTATTAATCAGGCCAAGGTGATAGCCATGGAATCGGTTCAGGCCGGTAAATGCATTGGTGCGCTGGTACATGCCGGGGGTAACAGTCATTATATTGGCAACTGTTATTTTACCCTTAAGGAATTACATACTAACCTAGAAAGCCTTTCGAAGGTTGTTAGTGTGCTTCTGGATAGCCCCAAGTTAAAAAAGCATCAAAATCAACTGGCTCAGGTCTTTTTATTGCTAATTGAAAAAAAATTTACTAAAATACCCACTCTTTTAAAAGATATTGTTCATTTTTTAGAAATCACCCCCATGGATATGCCTCCCGAAATCAAAACTCTTATTGAAATAATCAGGGAGCATGTTCCGCCCAGGAACCTTACTCCGAAAAAACTTCAATTGTTACTAGAATATATAGAAATGGCCCAAAATTATTTTGCTCAACTGAACGATAACCCGGCTGATGTTCATGTCGATTACGCGTCTAATAGCGTGATTGTCGCCAACAGCGATGTATATATTACCCAAAAGGGCTGTTTTAATTCGAAGATAACCGCAGGTGGAAATGTATACATTAGAGGCATAATCCGTGGCGGCGAAGTTAATGCGAAAGGATCCATAGAAGTGGAGAAAGCCGGTTCAGAAATTGGCACTAGAACTATTTTAAAAACAGAGTCCAATGAAATTAAAATTCTTAAAAAAATCTATGATGGGGTTATTATTAATGTTGCGGGACGTAAACTCGAGGTAACCAAAACCATGGGAGCAGTTAAATTTATCAACCATGATGGTCAGAAAATAAATGTAGTTCCATTGAATTAAATTTAACTGCCTTGCCTATACTGATAATTTAACTGGTATGAAAAACCGATTAGCACTCTTTCTTGATTGTGAAGAACTCATTTCTGATAAGGAAAATAAAATAAATATATTTTTAGCAACATTTGATGAGAAAATTATAAATTTTTAGGAATGAGTATAACTTTCTTAGGTGTTAGTATAGGTTATGCAAAATTCCTCAAGATGCAAATTCGATAGATGAATTAATTCAAAAGCTGATAGAGTTATGTACAAAGTAAAAAACAAACCAAAAAGCAGTAGGAGCCATTGGCGGTGCAACAGAAGTTGTTATGCGACAACTAACATTGTAAGTGTGAAATATGTAGGGCCAGTTCGCTTGCAATGACTTTAAATGATATTGAACCCCAATATATTTTAACAGATGCTGAGTTTATGGCGGCTAAAGCAAGTTTTGTTAGGCCGGACAAGTATGCAAAACTGTTATCAATTACAATAGATTCATTACGCAAGGTTTGAAAGCATTAATCACGACATTCAGCTTATGGCAATAAAAATATTGCTGTATAAACATATTAATAAGAAACAGATAGAGCTACGCTTAGAATGGTAAGTTTTAAAATGGCTGAAAAATTTTTTAAAGTATCAGTTAATACCAACCCTAATAAGCTGGCAGGAGCCCAGCCGGGGATGTTTTTCAGGTAAAAATTAAAGAGTTGGACCAGGAAAACGAGCGCGTTATTGTTTCCATTAAGGATCTCATCCCTAACCCCTGGCCCGAGGCCGCTAAACGGTATAAAAAAAACGGTTTTTACAGCGGCACTGTAACCGGCTACCCGCTACGGAATTTTTGTCGAGCTTAAGCCCGGTGTAAACGCGCAGACACCTGAAAACCGACCGGTTCAGGATCAAGCGGGGTGACACCGTGGCCATACAGCCCAATAAAATTATTATTGAAAAAGATACTGGTAGAATTAGCGGCACCGCAATCAGGCTAGTTAGAAAAAATTAATTCTATGAAGGTAAAAAAGAGGGGCATTTCGTTGTCCCTCTTTTTGAATTAAATATTTGGTAGCATGTGAGGATTGGCGCTTTTAAGCGCCAAGCAAACCATGCAGGAATTATCCCCTTTCTCATTACTAAATCGATACAAGGTAATAACCATCAACGACTACCTTGTTGAACCTAAATTTTTGACCCCGCGGGAGATAGTGCTGCTCAACATACTCAAATCATGCGGCACCGCGGCGGGTTTTCAGTTAGAAGGTCTTTGGACCAACAAAGAAGGTCGCCGTAAACTTAAAAAACTGGCCAGGCAAAAAATCATCATCAGGCATAAGCTTGACGGAAAACCACAAACTCAACGTGTACTCAATAAATCATATTTTTGAGCTTGAAGCAGCGTTGAGGCAGATGGCCTTTGCCCAGCTCTACATGAAGATCCGCACGGTGATGCCATGTTCGGCTACACTTGGTTCCGATCCGTTCACGGGCTCGATAAAACTTAAATAAAAAGCCATACCCCTTTTTTGGTAATAAGAAAGGGTGACACCATCAGTACTCTAGCTTCCAAAATGGTAAACGCCCCGAGGCTTATTATTATTGCAGAGGAATACACTAAACTCGACATAGATATAGAGTACAGAATAACAAGCGATGGAGATTTATTGGATAAGCCGCTATACGATGCCTTCAGGATGCCTAACGGGTGCCCGGAAATGGTCACACAGTTTGCGACAGGGTGATTGAAGATAAAGAATGGTATTAATTATGCCGATATAACCATTAGCCCTACGTAACTCAAGGACAGGTCTAGGTTTATCTTCGACTAGACCACTAGTTAATGGATTGAAAATCGACAAGAGTAGTTGTTCTTCTGTTTGTGACAGCATTAAGCAAAAGGGAGATTATATCAATGAACAAGGCTATTTTCAAGCAGAGCAACGGAATGTACGCTATTAACATAGTATCGGCCTGCGGTGTATTTACCCCGAAACAGTTTGCCGGCTTGGGACAAGCTACCCTGAAATGCGATGTATACAGGTTGAAGTTGACCACCAGGCAAACTGTGGTAGCCGTGTTAAACGAAGAAAATCTAGCCAAACTGGAAACCCGTCTATTGGCCCTTGGCTTGTCCGTTTCGCCTTACGGCGGGACCGTCCGGGCAGTGAAAGCCTGTGCAGGAAACGCTGCACTGTGTCAGCGGGCCCTGGGTGATGCCCTGGACCTTGGTATTGCGCTACAAGAAAAATACTTAGGATGGGAATTGAACAAAGATGTAAAGATTGCAGTGGCAGGTTGTTCACGGGGTTGCACCGACCCGCTGTGCGCTGACTTTGGGGTTATCGCACGGAGTCGTGATTCTTTCGACGTATATATCGGCGGGCGCGGTAGTACCAGGAAGCCGCTGCACGGGCAATTATTAGCGGAAAACTTGTCCACCGTCGGGGTGTTCCAGCTACTTGAACATGTACTAGATACATACTCCAATCTAGCCCATCCAAAGGAACGTCTGGCTTCTACCGTGGCCCGACTGGGAGTTAGGGCATTTGCTCCGCCGGAAGGAACGTTTACTTCTAGGAATGAGCAGTTGGATGATGAATTTTTAGCATTTATATCTAAAGAAGGGGAGGCTTAGCTAATGACAGGCACAATAAGATCTTCCGCAATGGTTGACCTGGACGCCATGCTTAAACCGCTGCAAAATATCTGTATCGAATGCGATCATTTTCATTCTGGAGATTGCAAACCGGCAACTTGCATGATTGGTTTTGCCTCCCGGTCCCTGAAATTTGCCCTGCAGAAGGGAATTCTAGATATTCCCGGTGCCAGCGGTCATATTCCCCGATCAGACATGAAACACTATTTTGTGGAAAATATTATTCCTGCCCTGGCTGAAACCTGCCTGCAGTGCAGGGAATGCAGGGATAGCCACTCACCCGATTGCGTAATTTCAGTAACTCGCTTCTGTCTGGAAAACACCATCCTGGAGAAAAATATAGAGTACCCTGGCAGTCTATTTATGTATCTGGCTATGGTCAAAGAGCAAGACCCTGAAATTGCCCAAATTTTAGCCGGAGAGATTAAAAGAAAAAAAAATAAAGGGAGGGAATGTCTTGAAAGCAACGGGCATTGTAAGGAAAGTGGACGAGCTTGGCCGTGTGGTTATACCCATACAATTACGCCGCACACTGGGCATTGATGATAAAGATTCTTTGGAAATTTACGTCGACAATGAGAATATTATTCTCAAAAAGTACGAACCAACGTGCGTATTTTGCGGCAATACCGTCAACGTGCAGCAATACCGGAGTAAACTGGTGTGCCGGAACTGCTCCGAAGCCATGTTCAAAAATGCTAAAACAATGTAATATGACATTATTAGCTAAGCATCGTTAAGGCAGATGGCCTTTGCCCAACTTTACATGAAAATAGGCTCTGTAATTCCAGTTGTTTTGGGACTGAGGCACTAAAGATCGGATCAGGATATCCGGTCTTTTATTTTGCGCATTTTTTTGTAATGTTCAGTATTAATAGGACTTGCTTTTGTCGGTAATATAGAAGATACGACACAAACAACTTTTTAAAAAACCTTATCAAATTCGGTCAGCTATTCTTAAGTTATAGTTATACGTGATACCTCGCAAAAAATGGGGTAATACAAATTATTAGACCAATCCAAAGTATGTACAATAATAAATTATAGTGTCCAAAACTTCTTATGTTTATAAAAAGTAATAAAGGAACCCCTATAGCACCACCCAAGATTAACCTTGTTGTAAAATTAACATAATGCTTAGAACCACAACTATTACATTTAATGGGTTTATATCCAAATGACAACCATATTGACTTCATAATATTTTTCCAAGAAAACTGAGTAGAACACTTCTGGCATTTTTGCATTTACAATCCCCCTTCCTATTGCACATTAATTATCTATGTTCATTATATCTTGTACGTTAGTCGCTGCACATAATAAACATGATGTTCATTATGGGGTACTACCAATTTAAATTTTATATATTCACATGCTTTTGCCCTTGATGTCAGCAACGCTGATACTGCATCATACTTCGAGGACATATAAACAAAGTGGAGTCCCTTGTAAAATGAGGCCTCCACTTTTTGAGTTAAGATAATGTCAGCTTCGCTGGTACTACCCCTAAAAGGCTGCCATTTTGCCCTAAAGTATTTATGCCGACGGCAAGCTGATGAACCTCGGCCATGGCAGCGCTGCCCAAATACTTGTCAAATAATAGTTGTAATAATATTATGAATATAACCCCTTTAGAGAAGAACTGAATAGCCCGTTGCAACTGGTTCCCGGCCAACCGATGGTCAGTCTATGGTGTGCCGAAGTGGAGCAAGCATCTCTTTCAGCAGCAGTTTAAACCCTCATCCAGGTGTGACTTTAGCTCATCGGACAGCCCCAGGTCGTCCTTCCTGTCATTCACAACAGTACGCAAATTAATCTTGTTGTTTTAAAGCCGCTTATAGGGGCTATGTTTTCACACAATGTTAATTCACCGGATTATTTGATTTTTCGATTATCCCGTAAATGTTTAGCCCGGCCTAATTGGCCGGACTAAACATTTACGTATCTTGGAAATCTGTAGCGATCTGTTTACCAGTAATTTAATTATTAACATGCAACATATAAACGTAATCATCTGTTAAGCCTCCGCCAGGAATTGTTCTGACAGACGGTCAATGGCTCTCTTTTCAATCCTGCTCACGTAGGATCGGGAAATACCCATATTTTTAGCGATTTCTTTTTGTGTCCGGCGCTTCTTGCCGCGGAGCCCGTAACGCAGTACCAGAACATTCCTCTCTTGCGGGGTAAGATGTTTTAGTTTGCGCCACAACTGCTCACAGTCCAGATTCTTGGCCACCAGTTCAGCCACGGCCTCGGCATCGGTGCTTAATACGTCCATGAAGTGAATCTCATTACCTTCTTTGTCGGTGCCGATTGGTTCGTACAACGACATTTCCGAGCGCATTTTCTTCTTGGAACGCATATACATAAGTATCTCGTTTTCTATGCACTTGGAGGCATAAGTGGCCAAACGGGAAGACTTTTTCCCGTTAAAGGTATTGACTGCCTTGATTAAACCAATGGTACCAATGGAGATTAAATCATCGAAGTCATCTCCGCTGCCCTCGAATTTCTTAATAATATGGGCGACCAGCCTAAGATTCCTTTCTATAAGAACGTCTCTGGCCTTTTCATCACCCTGCGCCAGGTCTTGCAGGTAGCGCTGCTCTTCTTCCTCGGACAGGGGCTTGGGAAAACTATTTTGCGCCACGTACGAGATTAGCAGCATCAACCCCTGAATGACGGACGCGACAGCCAGGGTCAAGAATCCGGGCAATCCACATTCCCCCTCTTAAGATAAGTGTCGAGCACCCTAATAAAGCAATCGATTCTATATTCTATGCCGGGGGGAATTAACGTGTGCCTGTACAAAAAAATGTTGTCTGGTGTTAGTTATGAAAGACCCCATAATATACATACCTTAATACCTTGACTTTTATCAGTGCAAATAATATAATCTTTATTGCAGCTGTTAAGCAGCATATTATCGGGGCGTAGCTCAGTTTGGCTAGAGCGCTACCTTGGGGTGGTAGAGGTCGCACGTTCGAGTCGTGTCGCTCCGACCAGTAAATCAAGGGTTTCGGGAAACCGGAACCCTTGATTTTTTTGCCAACAGCAAATGGAGGAATCAACAATAATTTAAAGAAGGTTGTAATTTTAGAATATGATGACAGTAATAAAATTAATTAGTGCTATGCTAAAAAGAAAAGGTGATTATACATGGGGAAAGATGCTTTAGCTGAACACTTAGGGGTCAAGTTACTTGAAGTAAAGCCTGGCTATGCCAAAGCAACCATTAACATAACTAAAGAATTACTAAATGGGGCCGGTGTTACTCATGGTGGCACAATTTTTAGCTTAGCGGACGTTGTATTCGCTGCGGCTAGTAACTCTCATGGCCCGCTTGCATTAGCCTTAGACGTATCCATTCATTATTTAAAAACTACCCGGGAAGGGGCAACTCTAACCGCTACTGCAACTGAGGATAATCTAACCAGAAAAACGGGACTATATCGAATGGAAATTAAGGACGAAAACGACAAACTAATTGCGATTGCGGAAGGTCTAGTTTACCGTATCGATAAATAAAGCAGCTATGTATAAATTTACTTCCTCGAATTCAAATCAACATAAACAGCTTTTTCTTTTTCATTAAACTCTGAAGCGAAACTACCTTTTAGACCTTCAAGACCAAAGTAATTAAATATACCCTTTGCCCCAACTTTGTTCTTGCCAATTTTCATGCCGCCTTCATTTACACCTTGAATGCGCAGCTTGTTAGTAGCTTTATCATATGCAACTTGAACATGGTCAGCATCGAGCATATCCATTAACCTATTGCCTATCCTAATATGATGTTTTGTAATGGCAACTAAGTTATCGCCTGATTTGCGCGGTACATATAATTCAAAAGCCAAATTGTATTCCCCCTTAGCAATATTTTTTATATTATATTATATACTGTTATAACTTTATAATACATTTTAAAATAAAAGTCTCTATATTAAATTAAAATATAGCATTGTGAGCAAATTCAATCCTGCTGGTAACTTTAATATAACTATCAATGAACCAACAACCGAGATTGAAAAGGTTTACATACAAGGTAGTGATAAAAGTGATAATAAATTAATTTGGGAAAAGGAGTGATTTTTTTCATTTGCAGAATCGGATCCTATTGACGCAGTAAGGGAGGTAGCATTATAAATGGCCGAATTTATGTTCATATTAATTGCAAGTTATTATTTAATCCGTAAAACCGTTCAGGCTAAAAGGTTTGCAGTTTATTCTCTTTTTATTTTAGCTTTCGTTGGCGGAGCCATTACTGGTTGCAGTACAATTAATGAACCAACGGGTGAAGTTACAAGTCAAAGCAGTTTCGGACAAGAATCACAAGCTAACAATGACCAACTAGATGCCCACAAAGCAACTAGCAGCCTAAAAATACACTTTATTGACGTTGGTCAAGCCGACGCAATTCTAATCCAATTACCTTCTAGCCAGAATATGCTAATCGATGCCGGCAATAATAGCGACAGCAACCAAGTCGTTAAATATTTAAAGAATATTGGGGTTAAAAAACTTGATTACGTAATTGGAACTCACCCGCACGAAGACCACATAGGGGGTCTTGATGTGGCTATTAAGAGCTTTAATGTTAGTAGGGTTTACCTGCCTAAGGTCTCACACACCACAAAGACCTATGAGGACTTACTTCTAGCCATTAAAAATAAGGGGTTGAAAGTATCAGAGGCTAAAGGCGGGGTAAAGCTTGATGTAGGCTCAGGGGTAACAGCGGAGCTACTTGCACCTAATGGTTCCGATAATGATGACCTTAATAATTACAGCGTCGTGTTAAGACTATCATTTGGCAGTACCAGCTTTTTATTTACCGGCGACGCAGAGGATATATCGGAAAGCCAGATGATGCGGGCCAACTATAGTTTAAAAGCCGACGTTCTAAAAGTAGGCCATCACGCCAGCACGAGCTCGACGTCAGCAGCTTTCTTAAAAACAGTTTCACCGCAATACGCTGTAATCTGTGTAGGTAAGGATAATGATTATGGTCATCCACATGCAGAGACTTTATCCAAATTGGCAGCTGCTAACGTGCAAGTTTTCCGCACTGACCTACAGGGAACCATCATTGCCACTAGTAATGGCAAGTCAGTGACATTTAACACCAAGCCTGCACCAAATGACACACCAGCTAAATCAACTACGGCCATAGCATCATCAGCTGCAGGCGTAGTAATAGCAAACATTGATTTAAGAGCTGAATTAGTAACCATTAAAAACAATAGCGGGAAGGCGGTTAATATCTCCGGCTGGAATATTGTTAGTGAAGTAGGGACAAATCAGTCCTTTACTTTCCCGACGGGTACAATATTAACACCCGGAAAAACCATTAAATTAACAACCGGCCCCAATGCCGCGTCAGGATCTAGCGCTTTTGCCTGGACAAAGGAAAATATATGGAATAATAATGGCGACCCTGGCGCTCTGTATGATTCCACTGGAAAGCTAGTATCAAGGTATCCGAGGTGATAAAAATGTTTATAATTGAACGTTTTGAAGGGCAATGGGCCGTAATCGAACACGGCGATGTAACCTTTAATATCCCCAGAGAGCTTATGCCTGATGGTGCAAAAGAAGGTGATGTTTTAAATATTATTATTGAGTTCGATTCCAAGGCCACAACAGAGCAGTCTAAAAAGATAGGTAAGCTAATGGATGACTTGTTTTAGTAAAGAAAGATAAACATTATTTACGCTATGCTTGACAATATCTGTTAAATAGAATCTAATGAAATTTTTATGGATGTTGGAAAATTCGACATTGTTCCCGAAGGGAAAAAATCACCTCTTGTCTAATTTTAGACTATTGTCAGAAAAGTGGGGTGATTTAACTGAAATATCAAAATAAAACCAAAAAAAATAATGCTAATAAGCATTTTAAACCTGACAGCGAAGATCTTTACCTTCGGTTTATTGAACTTTCTCCAGATACGATTTGTATTCATAGTAAGGAAAAAATTTTATATATAAATAAAGCTGGAGCAGACCTTCTCGGTGCGCCAAACCGAAATTATTTAATTGGGAAATCAGTTTTGGATTTTTTGCACCCCAAGCACCAAGACAATATTACTGATATTTTAAAGCAGATTTATGAACAAGGTGAGATATTACAATTAGCTGAATTGGTGTTTGTTAATATTCAAGGTGAAAATATAAATGTTGAAGCAACGGGGATGCCAATTGTCTATCAAGGTGAGCCAGCCGTACAATGTTTAATTCGTAATATTTCCCAACGCAAGAGTATGGAGCAAAATTTATATTTCCGTCTTGAGTTTGAAAAAATAATCACTGGCATATCAACAAGATTTATTACCCTACCTATTGACGAGATAGACCAAGGGATAAACGAAGCATTAAAAATTATTGGTGAATTTATGGGTGTGGACCGCAGTTATGTTTTTCTGTTTTCGGATGGAGTTACATCAGCAAGTAATAGTCATGAATGGTGCGCCAAAGGTATCGAACCGCAGATAGAACAACTACAGGATGTTCCAGTAGATTCGATGCCTTGGTGGATGGAAAAATTTTATAGGTTTGAATATGTTTTTATTCCATCTGTGGAAGATTTGCCCCAAGAAGCTCAATCCGAAAAGGCATCTCTTCAAGCCCAATCCATAAAGTCTTTAGTAGCGATCCCCCTGATTGACGGCAATATCCTCATAGGCTTTATTGGTTTTGATACAGTCAGGGATAATAAGATATTAAAAGAAGAGGATATTGTTTTACTTAGAATAGTTGGAGAAATCATCACCAATGCAATAATCAAAAAACAGATGGAAGATGCTTTGCGCCAGTCTAAAGAGCTCTTTTATAAAGCATTTCATGCGAGTCCAAACCCGTCAGTCATTATTAGAGTTATAGATGAGCGTTATTTAGAGGTTAATAATAGTTTTATAAAATTGAGTGGTTTTGCACGCAATGAGTTAATCGGAAATAAAGCGACTGGAATTGGTATATGGTTAAATTCAGAAGAACGTGCTAGTATGTTTGGATTATTATCAAAACAAAGGTTTGTTAATAACATGGCGGTGAGTGTACGCAGGAAGTCGGGCGAGTTGCGTGAAGGTTTACTTTCAGCTGAATTAGTTAGCATTAATAACGAGCCATGCATACTAATGGTTGGGAATGATATCAGCGAGCTTAAAAAATTTGAAAGGGAAATTTTACGCCTTGATAGGCTTAATTTGGTCGGGGAAATTGCCGCAAGTATAGGTCACGAAGTTAGGAACCCCATGACTACTGTTCGGGGTTTTTTACAGCTCCTCGGAAGTAAAGATGATTGTTCTAAATATAAGCAATATTTCGATTTAATGATTGAAGAGTTGGATAGGGCTAATTTAATAATCACTCAATTTCTATCTTTAGCTAAGAATAGTCCACTTAACGCAGTGTTATTAAACCTAACTAATATTATTAAAAAAATATCTCCATTGATAGAATCTGAAGCCATAAAAACCGGTAAATATGTGAAAATGGAATTAAGCAACATTCCCAATCTAATTTTGGATGAAAAGGGAATAAGACAACTGATACTAAATCTTGTTAAAAATGGTTTGGATGCAATGCCACTTGGCGGAATTGTTTCAATAAAAACATATAGCGAAGGGGATGAAGTAGTTTTATCAGTTAGTGACCAGGGTACCGGGATAGAAAAGCATATCCTAAAACAACTTGGGACACCATTTGTTACTACTAAAGATAATGGTACAGGCTTAGGACTAGCAGTTTGCTATAAGATTATTGAAAAGCATAACGCAAGGATGGAATTAGATAGTAGTCCTAAAGGCACTACTTTTTACATCCGGTTTAAGGTTAAATAAAAATACCTGTTAATGAACACGTTAGGCTTTTTTAATGCCCCTTGTTTGGTAATACTAATTATAATTAGAGAGGATGATGTATAAGTGTCGGGCGAAATTACGGCCGAGAACATTATGACCAGGGAGGTTATCACGGTAAGCCCGGATGACGATGTTCAAAAGGCGGCCAACCTGCTGTTGGAACATAATATCAGCGGTTTACCCGTGATTGATGGTAGCGAAAAAGTAGTCGGCGTACTCAGCGAAGCGGATTTAATCATTCGCGACAAGGAGTTTAAGGGCCCTTCTTATATAAATTTTCTGGACGGCATAATCTATCTGGAAAATCCCCTACGGTTCCAGCAGCAATTGAAAAAGATGACGGAGCAGAAAGTGAAGGGACTGATGACCTCCAGGGTATTTACCGCTAATCCCGATACCCCGGTGGAAAAAATTGTTGCCATAATCACGGATAAAAAAGTGAACCGGGTTCCCGTGGTTAACCCGGACGGTAAACTGCTGGGTATAGTAACCAGGCACGACATACTAAAGCGTTATAGGGACTGAGAGTTTAAACCCGCGAAGCCGTAACAAAAGCGCCGCGGTTTTTTATTTTTTAAATTGCTAATGTGTCCAGGTTCTTATAGTCCAGGTTTAATTTTCAAGACATAGATTTTCCCCTTTCAGGTAGATTAATAAAGAAACAGATAATGAAAGAAGGGAAAACTGGATGAGAGCTACTGGGATAGTCAGAAGGATTGATGATCTGGGCCGTGTGGTTATTCCCAAGGAATTAAGGCGTACCATGAAGATTCGTAACGGTGAACCCCTTGAAATCTACTTAGATAGAGATGGCGAGGTAATCTTAAAAAAATATTCCCCCATTAATGATCTGGGCAAATTTGCACAAGGATACGCTGATTCTTTGCATGAAGTCCTAGGCCATGTAGTTTGTGTTACTGATATGGATGAAATTATAGCTGTTTCTGGGTGGAGCAAAAAGGAATTGCTTAAGAAAAGCATCAGCGATAAACTTGGGCAAACAATAAATACAAAACAAACCACTACTCTTGAAGAGGAGCATAACTTGGCGGACGATGAAAGAGTCGGGTTCAAACGTAGTATTGTTGCTCCAATAATATTAGATCAGGGTGTTATTGGATCCGTTATTATAACATCTAAGAACGACTCTCCATTGGGTGAACTTGAACTTAAACTGGCTGAAACTGCAGCGTCATTTTTGGCCAAACAAATGATGGAGTAAATTCTTAGCTCTAAAAGAACAAATGCTAAAGATTTATTCCCCAAAGGTCCAGGCAATTAAGCCTGGACTTAGTATTTATATCGTGAAGATTAAATTCTGAAAATCCGCCTATTGAGTCTTTTTTAAACATATTTCGATAAATTTATATAAAAAGAGAGGATTATTTTAATTTTTTCAGAATTAATTAATATATTAAATAACAGTCTATGGGGGTGACCTAAATAGACGACATTCCGGTTTGGATTAGGGCCATTTACGGCTTCTTTGAAATTACGGTTATTACCATGTTTTTAACCACCTGGTTAAATATAAGTCTAACTTGGCAGCGCAAGTTGTTAATAGCTCTTTGTGTTTTGGGCTGCATTTTAACTACCCGAATATTATTCCAGAATGTGTTTTACGTTACTGGGACCGGAGTAGTGTCTTTTTATTTCTTATTTATGTTCCTGGCCCGGGTACGTGGTTTAAAAGTCATCATTAGCATACTAGCCAGTTATATGGTAATAATTATTATTGAACCGATAGCTTACCTGATGACACTAAAACTATTGCCTGAGCTTGACTACCTGCACATTTGGATTATTTCCGGTTTTCCTAATCTAGTTGCTTTTATTTTACTGACATATCTACTAATAATGGTGAGGCAAAAGAGTGAAAAAACTGGGCATGAAACACCTTAGAGACACTTTAATTATTGTTTGCATAAGCCAGGTAATTTTTTTATTAATTTGCGCCTGGTCCTTGCATTTATCACTGCTGGGCATTGACAATTTTTTGGGCTACCATACTGTTCATACCAAAGGTGTATCTGTTGCATTGCTGTTTGTCTCATCGTCGCTGGCCATAGCCATGATTTACATGTGCTACGAATTTTATAAAATTTCTTTGTTGGAACAAGAACTGGCTGTAACAAGGGTAGCAAATGAACTTAATGAAAATACACTTAAAATCCTTCACTCGCACAGACACGACTTTTTAAATCATATGCAAGTGATTGTCGGTTATTTGCAACTCAACCGAACCCAAAATGCAGTTGATTACATATTAAACTTGAATACAGAACTAAATAACGCATTACCTGTCAATAGCCTGGGCATGTCGGAAGTAGCAGTTATTTTAATCGTCAAGCAAGAGGAAGCAGCTAGATACGGAATCAAATTAAAGTATTACATCAACGCCAACATTTGTTCCAGTGAAATTAATTCTATCGATATAGTCAGAATTATTTCCAACCTGGTTGACAATGCCATTTACGAATTAAAAAATAATCATTACGATGAGCAAGCTGAAAAGTGTATTGAGTTAAATTTCGATTGCAGAGATGGAAAAGTAATTGTCCAAGTTCGCAACTACCCCGGAACGGTGGTCAATAAAGAAATTTTTAAGTATGGTTATACCACCAAAGGGCCGGATGGTTCGGGAATCGGTTTATATACTGTTAAAAAGCTGGTGGAAGAAAAATACCGGGGTACAATAGATGTAACGTCTAGCAATGAAACCGGAACAACATTTTCATTGACCTTTTAAAACGAAGGGAATTTGCTTATTTTTAAAAATGAAAAATTTTTCAGTTAAGCTGGACTGGACAACACCATCCTAAAATGATAACATTTAACATAAGTTAATTAATTCGGGTGCCCCATTTGTGATGGGGATAATAGGGAACCAGGTGAAATTCCTGGACGGTCCGGCCACTGTAAATGGCAGCCGGCTCCCAATTGCCACTGGTTAATAGCCGGGAAGGCGGGAGACGCACAAGCCATGAGTCAGGAGACCTGCCTGGATGAAGAAGCACGGCAACCTCCCATGGAGAGGGTTAGTGTTTTTTACGCACCGGTTATTTAATTAGGTGTGGCAAAGGCATGTCAGACAACCCCGGCTCTTTTGGAGGCGGGGTTAATTATTTTACATATCAGGTGCCGCCGCTCGAGAAGCAGGCGGATTAAATGCGGTTTTCGCTGTTAAAGGCGTGGCAACCCAAATTGACTTGGGTCAGCAAACCTCCAACCAGCAACCGGGCCTGTATCAAACGCGCCGCTGATGGCACATCAGGGGGTGGTTGATCGCTGGTCTGTTTGCGATCTATATCCACTTAAAGCCCCCGACAACAGCGGGGGTTTTTTACGCAGCGGGGTGATGACAATTGATACTGGTTCTTTCGGGTACCGGTGATGGCAGGTGGCTCACCTGTGAATTAACCAGACTGGGATACCGGGTAGGTGTGATAGTGTCTTCCAGTTACGGCGAGGAATTAGCCACTGAAGATGGCGCTGTGCTGGTAGCAAGAGGCCTGCCGGTAGACAGATGTGATTGGTTGCAGAAAATTAAAGCGCAGGCGGTGGTGGACTCCAGGCACCCCTTCGCCAGAGATAACGCTACCGAACTGACCTGTGATTGCGAAAAGCTTGGTATTTTGTACCTGGCTGTGGGGCGCGAGGAGACCAGCGTTGGGCCCGGAGGATTAGTGTTTCCCACCTATTCGATGCAGGAGGCCGCCGAAAAAGCAGCCGGCCTGGGCAAGACAATTTTTTTAACTACCGGCAGCCACGGTCTGGAACATTTCACGGCATTCTCGCAAAACCACGGTATACGCCTGGTAGTCAGGGTACTTCCCGAACACCGGGTCATTAAGAAGTGCCAGGACATGAACATCAAGCCCAAAGATATTGTGGCCATGCAAGGGCCGTTTTCTAAACAGATCAACAAGGCGTTGTTTAAAATGTACCGGGCATCGGTGGTGGTAACCAAAGACAGCGGCCAAGCCGGGGGCACCGACACAAAAATTGAGGCTGCCCGATCCCTTAAAATTCCAGTGGTGCTGGTTAAACGCATTAGCACCGGTGGGCAGGAGCTCAGCCGGGATGAAATAATGAGCATTATCAATGTCAAACTGCCGCCGGAACAAGACTGGCAACGGTAGTAATCAGGAGTGGAAAATGATTAAAATAATACAAATTTGTTTTTCGTTTTTATTTACCATCCTGGCCACGCTGGTATTACCTGTTCCAGCCTATGCCATGCATATTATGGAGGGCTACCTGCCTCATCCCTGGTGGTGGCTATGGTACCTGGTCACTATACCGTTTTTTATCGCCGGCCTGGTATCCATTCAAAAAAAATTGACCATTAACCCCAGGTTAAAGATGCTGCTGGCTTTTGCCGGTGCTTTTGCCTTCGCTTTATCAGCCCTGAAGCTACCATCAATATCCGGAAGCTGTTCCCATCCTACCGGGGTGGGGTTGGGTGCCATTTTATTCGGGCCGGCGGCTATGGCTGTGCTGGGTGCTATTGTGCTTATATTTCAAGCGCTGCTCTTAGGGCACGGAGGAATTACCACCTTGGGAGCCAACGCCTTTTCCATGGCCGTTATCGGCCCACTGTTGGCTTACGGCATTTTCAGGGCCAGCACCAGGTTAAAGGCGCCTTTATGGCTGGCTGTTTTCCTGGGGGCAGCCCTGGGCGATTTGGTTACATATCTGACCACCGCCGCACAATTGGCCTTGGCCATCCCGGATGAAACCGGAGGGATACTTCTATCTTTATATAAATTTACTGCTGTTTTCGGCATCACTCAGGTACCCCTGGCCATAAGCGAAGGCTTGCTTACAGTTTTTGTTTTTAACCTTATTTATTCCTATAGTAAAGATGAATTGGTAGACCTGGCTGTAATACCGGGCGAGGCACGCTAATGGCTAAAAAATCATTTATTTGGACCAACTTTTTATTGCTGGGGTTAGTGGTGGTTCTGATGGTGTATCCCCTTGTTTTTAACCGGGGCGCTGATTTTGAAGGCGCTGACGGCAAGGCCCAAGCACTAATCCATGAAATGAAACCGGATTACCAGCCGTGGTTCTCGGCTATTTGGGAACCGCCCAGCGGTGAGATTGAAAACTTGCTTTTCGTGCTGCAAGGTGCACTGGGGGCAGGCGTTGTAGGTTACTACCTGGGTTATATGAAGGGTAAAAGGGAAACGAAAAGAGAGTAATTATGCTGCTTATTGATCATTATGCCTACAGTAATAAGCTGTCTACCGTGCATCCCGGCGAAAAATTTATCTTTTTCGTCGCTACGGTAACCATCTGCCTGGCCCTAAACTCTTTGGCTACGTCATTGGCGGTAATACTGTTAACTGGCGCGGCTGTGATACTGCTGGCCCGGGTGCCCTGGCAGGTATACCTGAAACTGATGTTGCTTCCGGCCTCGTTTCTGGTGGTGGGAGTGCTTACGGTAGCCGTTACCTTCACCAGGAATGAAGGGGAATTTATTTGGGCTGTTCAACTAGGCTCTTTCACCGCCGGGGTAACACCGGGCGGGCTGGAATTTGCAGGGAAAATGTTTCTTCGTTCGCTGGGGGCGGTTTCCTGCCTATACTTTTTAGCCCTTACCACACCAGTGACCCAAATGGTCGGCGTTTTACGCTGGCTGCGGATACCGTCCCTGGTGATTGAACTAATGGTACTTATTTATCGGTTCATCTTTATCTTGCTGGAAACTGCCGGCCATATTTACACTGCCCAATCGTCCCGCCTTGGTTACCGGAATGTCCGAACCGGGTTCCATTCATTCAGTCAACTGGTACTGTCATTGTTTGTTAAATCATACCGACAGTCCCAGACCGTTTACGACGCTTTATTGGCCCGCTGTTACGACGGACGGCTTAATTTTGTAGAGGCCAAGTACCGCTGGTCGTGGGTCAATATTGCTCTAATTATAGCTGCCGACGGCGCTTTAACCGCGTGCTGGCTAATCGCCGGGGGGGTCTAGACGATGGTGACGCCGGTTATTGAAACAAGGGAATTAACCTACACTTACCCGGACGGCACCCGGGCGCTAAGGGGTATCAATATCAAGTTGACCGCCGGGCAAAAAATAGCGGTTTTAGGCTCCAACGGGGCCGGCAAGTCCACCCTTTTTTTGCATTTAAACGGTATTTTGCGACCACAGGGTGGTAAGGTGCTGTTCAGGGGATCTGAGATTAGGTACCACCAACGAGATTTGCTGGCCCTGCGCAAAAATGTGGGTATTGTATTTCAGGACCCGGAAAGCCAGCTATTCTCCGCCAGTGTACTCCAGGACGTGACTTTCGGCCCAATTAACCTGGGGCTGCCCCAAAATGAGGCGCTGACCGCAGCCAAAGAGGCCATGCGCCAAACCGGTATTACGAACCTGGAAAGCAGGCCGACCCATTTTTTAAGTTACGGTCAGAAAAAGCGGGTTTCTATTGCCGGTGTGCTGGCTATGGAACCGGCCGTAATTATATTCGACGAGCCCACCGCCTGCCTGGATCCGGGGATGGCGTTAAAAACAATGGCCCTGCTTGATGAACTAAGCCGGCAGGGTAAAGCTATTATCATGTCCACCCATGATGTAGACCGGGCCTACGACTGGGCCGATTACGTGTATCTGCTGCAAGACGGTGGGGTAATCGGCGAGGGGGAACCGCAGCATGTATTCCTGCGCCAGGATTGGCTGGATCGCTGCGACTTAAAATGTCCAATAGTGGTTGAGACGTACCTGGAACTTACCGCCAGTGGCCTGTTACCCGTTAACATGCCCGTTCCCCGTAACAAGCAGGAACTTTTTCAGAACATTAGAAACGCCTCACCTGCCTCCGCGCCTTTGCTAAAAACCGTCCGGCACGGGTAAAATGTAAACATAAAAATAAGGAACAGGCGGATTTATTTAATGAAAAAAACTCGTATCGCCCTGGTGCAGATGGAATCGAAGCTGGGCCGGACAGGCGATAATCTGGACAAAATAGAGCGTTTTACCCGGCAGGCAGCCGCGCAAAACGCTGCCGTTATTTGTTTTCCGGAACTGTGTATCCCCTGTTACAGTCGCGACCTGGCCTGGTCTACTGCCGAACCGGTACCGGGCCCGTCGTCCCAAAGAATTTTAAACATGGCCAAAGAATTTGGCCTGGTAATTATGGCCGGTCTGGCTGAAAAATCAGACGTGGATAAACCTTACATCACCCAACTGGTTGCCTATCCCGATGGTGAATTGTGCAAATACCGCAAAACACATCTGGGCAACAGCGAAAAACCTTATTTTAAGCCGGGCGAAGACCTGCCGATATTTCAACTGGCCGACCGGGCCACCCTGGGCCTGAGTATTTGCTGGGATCTGCATTTTCCTGAAGTCTCCACCGTCTTATCCTTAAAAGGGGCGGAAATTATTTTCGCCCCTCATGCCTCGCCCGCTATCGTAGGTGACCGGCGGGAGATCTGGTTGAAGTACATGACCGCCCGGGCCTACGATAATGCAGTCTATCTGGCTGCTTGCAATTTGGTGGGTGACGACGGTGCCGGGCATAGTTTCTGTGGCGGTGCTCTGGTTATCGACCCCCGCGGTAACGTGGTTGCTGAAGCATTCAATGGTCGTGAAGAGTTACTAGTGACCGACCTGGATCATGAAATTATCAATACCATACGCCGCAAGGAATCTCCTTCCATGCGGTTTAGTTTCTTTTTAAGCGCCCGCCGGCCCGAACTTTACAAAGATTTAATTCATAAATCATTGCCGGATTAGTTGCGCCAGAGTAATATAGTACAAACCACTGTTTTCTTTTTGTTTTACGTAAACCATGCTAGCTCTAGTGGCATTTTTAAGCCAGGGGGTGCGTTAAATGACTAAAGGCGAGTTTATAAGTCAAGTACATGATTTAGTTAGTTTGGCAGACAGCATCGATACTCATGTGAATGAGGAGCTTGGTGAAGAGGCACTTAAAGATTTAGTTGATAAACTAGTTAATCTTATATCCTTATGCCAGGCCTGCCTGATAAACAATGCCTGCAGTAAGTAGGTCTGTAAAGTGACAATGCACAATGAACCGCCGGGGCGGGAAGCACTGGTTATACAAATTCAAAGCGGCGACAAGCAATTAAGGGAGCAATTCCTGCGGGATTACCAAGGTTTTGTGGCTGCAACAATAAGCAGCGTAATGGGTGGGCGCAGCATCGACAGAGCAAAGGACGCGGTCTTTAACACCGGTCTGCTCGCGCTGAATGAAGCCCTGGACAGCTATAACCCTGGGAAAGGGGTTTCCTTTATTTACTTTGCCCGACAGGTGATTACCAGGCGGGTTATCGACACCCTGCGCCGGGATGAACGAGAATCCCGGTTGAATGTTTCAACCCCCATTGACAACGTATCTCACTCAGCCATGACAATAAATCCGGCCATTGAAAAAATTGAAGTTCAAGAAGAATTGAAGTCTTTTGCCGGACAGCTTAATAAATTTGGTTTCACCATGTCCGACCTGGTTAAGCATTCGCCGCGGCACAAGGATTCCAAAAAACTAGCTATAAAAATTGGCCGCACGTTGGCTGAAGATCCGGAATTGATTGCCCACCTACTGGAAAGGCAGACCATCCCTTTAAAAAAATTGCTAAAAAAAATAAATGTTAACCCTAAAACCGTCGAAAGACATCGAACTTATATAATAGCAATAGCGATAATCCTGGCTGGCAACCTGGATACGCTGAAAGATTATATCTACGCCGTCGACGAAGGGGGTCACTGAGCATGAAAATGGAAGGTACCGTTTTGGAGATTAACTCGGAGACCGCTCTCGTGATGACCTCTAAATGTGACTTTGTGGAAATATACCGCCGGGATGGGCTGGAAGCTGGGCAGGAAATTATTTTTTCCCGCCGGGATGTAGTGCGTAAGGGCAAGCGTACCGGCCGGCTCACCCTTGCTTTAGTAGCTTGCTTAGCGTTGTTTTTTATTTGCATCCCGGTTTACATCTCATTTTTCACAGGCACCGCCGGCGCTGCTGTCGCCTATGTTTCACTGGACATAAACCCCAGCCTGGAGTTGGCTGTAAATGACCGGTATAAGGTTTTAGAGGCTACGGCTTTAAATAAAGACGGCGATAAACTATTGCAAAGTGTGTCAGTGCAAGGCAAACCGATAGCAGATGCGGTTGAGGCTTTGATTAAAGCCGCAGAGGAAATGCAGTATCTTAGTCCGGACGGACAAGGCCAGGTTTTGGTTTGCCTTGCACCGGCCGAATCACTAAATCAGAATGCTAAACTACTTTCAAACATCGACGATCAATTGGTTAACCTTGGCAAATCTAACGCAACAACCAAAATAAAAATAGTTGGCACTACAAATATTCAACACCAGGAAGCACAGCAGGTGGGTATGTCTGCCGGGCGTTATGCTTTATGGAAAAAGACCGCTAAAGGCGACCAAGGTAAACTTGAGCAGTATAAAAGCGGCAAACTGGCAGATGTTATTGCTGAGCCCAAGGGTAACAGTAATAGGAACGGCAACAAGCCCAAACTCGGGAACGGAAAAGGGAATGGGAATGGGAATGGGAATAGCGCAGCACCAAGTGGGAAACCAAATCCGAATTCCGGGCAAGATGCCAAGCCGGTCACTCCACCTGGGTTGGATAATAAGGGAGTGCCCGGTCTTGAATCCCGGGGTCAGGACTTGGAAAGTGAAAACAAGTTGGGAGAAGATAAACCAACCGGGGGGAATAATGCCATGGTTAATAAAGCAGGCAATTCAACCGGCCAACAGAAGATTGAAAACCACAACAAAGGTAAAGATGCAAAAAATAAAGACACGGATTTAGTGATGCAAATAAAACGTAATATAAAGGCTAAAAAGTAATTTTAGATGATAAAATAAATAATTGATTACTATTGATTTTTGTCCGTTAAATACGTATAATATTTTCCTGTCTTTAACAGTTATAAACCATGAAAAAGCTTGAAAACCCTGTATTTGCAGGGTTTTCAAGCTTTTTTGCACTACAAAAAAGTGAGTAATATTTTTATTTTTTAGTTATGCTAAAAAATTTTT
>Ga0209347_1002347_pt1 | contig 25472 bp, 20 predicted proteins | sample AutmiccommuBRH23_FD_187382 | JGI IMG/M metagenome (GOLD analysis project Ga0209347, IMG submission 187382) | Deep subsurface microbial communities from Mt. Terri, Switzerland - Autotrophic microbial communities BRH/23 (SPAdes) (version 2) | ecosystem: Environmental > Aquatic > Deep subsurface >...
GTTGGATGAACCGCTTCCGCCGCATCCTGACACGATGGGAGAAGAAGGCCGAGAACTATCTGGCATTGCTTCATCTGGTTTGTGCTGTCATCACGTACCATTGTGCAGGGTTATTCGGATAGGCTCTTAGGAAGCTCCTGCAGAATCCGCGACGAATTCTCTCGCCGTATGTCCGAGCCGGCATGAGGGTCCTGGATGTCGGCAGCGCCATGGGCTTCTTCAGCCTGCCGATGGCCGAGATGGTCGGCCCCGGCGGCCAGGTCGTCTGCATCGACGTGCAGCCCGGCATGCTCAAGACGCTTCGCCGACGGGCGGCCAAGACCGGTCTGGCCGACCGGATCGAGACGCATGAATCCACAAAGCACGCCATCGGCCTGAACGGACGCGAGGACAGCTTCGACTTCGCCCTGGCGTTCACCGTCCTGCACGAGGTGGGCGACCTGGCCGGCTTTCTGCGAGAGATCTATCAGTTGATCAAGCCCGGGGCATCGTTCCTGCTCACCGAGCCGATCAAGCACGTCACCCCGGCGGACTTCGACTACACGCTCTCGCTTGCCCAGGCCCAGGGCTTCGCCGTGACCGGCCATCCGCGGATCCGCCTGTCGCACACCGCAGTCCTGAAGAAGCCCTCCAAAGACAAAGAATAGCACATCACGCCAGTCTGATACGTAACTGAGGTTTCCATGACAATCTCCCCGGACAATCTGAAAGCACTGATCCTCGATCTGGACGACACGCTCGTCGTGGAGGAAGCCTCCGCCGAGGCGGCCCTGCTCCAGACCTGCGAGCTTGTCCGGACACGGCACGGCATCGAGCCACGGGATCTGCACGCGACCATTCGCCAGACCTGCCGCCGGCTCTGGCATCAATCGCCGGCTCGCACGTACAGCGTGGACATCGGGGTCAGCTCCTGGGAGGCCCTCTGGGCGCGATTCGAGGGGGACAATGAGAACCTGAGAATCCTGCGGGATTGGGCCCCCTGCTATCGGCGAGATTCCTGGCGCGAGGCTCTCTCGCTGCACGGGGTCAACGATGATGAGTTCGCCCTCGAACTGGCCGAGACCTTCCCAAACCACCGTCGCAGACTCCACATCGTGTATGACGATGTCCGGCCGGCGCTCGATCGTCTCGGCCAACGATTCCACCTGGGCCTGCTGACCAATGGGGCCCCGGACCTTCAGCGGGAGAAGATCGCCGGGGCGGGCATCGGCGGCTATTTCGACGAGATCGTCGTCTCCGGCGATCTGGGCTTCGGGAAGCCCGACCCGCGAATCTATCGGGTGATCCTCTCTCGGCTTGACGCAGCGTCCGACGAAGCGATCATGGTCGGCAACAGCCTCCAATCCGATATCCAGGGCGCCCAACAAGCCGGTTTGAAGGCGGTATGGGTCAACCGGGCCGGCGCACCGCGTGAGGACGGCATTATCCCTGATTGTGAAGTTGCGAATCTGGGCGGGCTAACGCGTCTCCTGGACTGCTGACAGAGTCGCAGCAAGGCACGCCCGAGCGGTCATGAAATCGCCTCCACCGGCTGGAGGGACTCAATGACCTCCTTGAGCCGTCGCTCGATGTCCCTGGCGATGCGATGCAGGTCGAGATTGTCGATCATCTGCATGGCCACGGTGGGTCGGACCGCCGCCACCACCACCTTGTCGCCGCTCTCGTAAATGATTAGGTTGCAGGGTAGCATCAGGCCGATGTTCGGCTCGGCGCAAATCGCCTTGCAGGCCGAGGCCGGATCGCAGGCGCCCAGAATTGCGTAGTTTCCGATGCTGATGCCGAGCTTCTCCTGGAATTTGTCTTTGACGTCAATGGTCATCAGGATACCGAACCCTGCATCCGCGAGGTGTGTCTTCACCAACTCAACCGCGGACTCGAAGCTTGTATCCAGTTCCTTTGCAAATCCATACTCAATCATTGCGCGACTCCTGCTCCTCAACGACGTGTCTGTACTTCTCGTGGATCATGGCCCGGTCGAACTCCCAGAACTGATCGAGCATCTCCTGCTGCTCGGCCGGCGTGAAGTAGTCCATGACCGGGATGAAAAAGTGCTTGTCTTCCTTCTCGATATGCGCCGGATAGAACTGGACGATCTTCCCAAGCTCGTACGTCATCGTATACAAAGCCGCGACGTCACCCTGGAGGTATCGGTCGTTGGCGGACGAGAGCTTGCCCACCGCCTGGCGGGCCCAGATGTGTTCCTGGATCAACTGACGCATCATCTCCTGCTCTTCATCGGACAACGCCTTGTTGCGCAGATCCCTGAAGAGAATCTCCTCCTCTTTTCCATGATGAGTCCGATCCGCATACATGCGGAAGAAGTCCACGCCGGCGATGATCAGTCCGGTATCGACCTCGCTGGCGGACTTCATGGTCTGCAACTCGCCCTCCAGAAGCCTGACCATCCGCTCGATGAGCCTGTGTTCGATCATCAGGGGACCTGCGGGTTTCATTTGAAGCCCTTTCTTCGTCGCTCGTGTTCTGCTTCGAGCGACGAGTCCTTTCCTTGCTTGCCGTAATGTATCAGTCGGGCATTGACGGCCACAATGACGGTGCTCAGCGACATCACCAGCGCCCCCACCGCCGGCGGCAGCACGATCCCGTAGCGGTACAGCACACCCGCCGCCAGGGGGATCGCGACCACGTTGTAGCCGGTGGCCCAGGCCAGGTTCTGGAGCATCTTGCGGTTGGTGACTCGCGACAGCGAGATTACGTCCGCCACGTTCCGCGGATCGCTCTCGACGAGAATCACATCGGCGGTCTCAATCGCCACGTCGGTGCCGGCGCCGATGGCGATTCCCACGTCGGCCTGGGCCAGCGCGGGAGCGTCGTTGACGCCGTCGCCGACCATCGCGACCTTCTTGCCCGCCTGCTGGAGGTCCCGGATCTTCTCCGATTTCTTGTCCGGCAGCACCTCGGCGAAATAGCTGTCCAATCCGAGGTCCTCGGCGACGAAACGGGCCGTGGCCTCGTTGTCGCCCGTGATCATGGCGATCTCCAGGCCGAGATCCTTGAGCCTGCGGATAGCCTCCCTGGACTCGTCGCGGATGATGTCCGCCAGCGCAATCAGCCCCTGGGCCTTGCCGCCCGAGACGACGAGAACAATCGTCTTGCCCTGCGAAGCGGTCTGATACACTTGCGAGGAGATCTTCCCGGTCTCGGCGTCCGCCTCGTCCAGAATGCGCATGTTGCCGACGAAGACCTCCTGCCCGTCAACTACCGCCCTGGCGCCTTTGCCCGGCACCGAGGCAAAGCCTTTGACCTTCAGCGGCATAATCTGTTTGTCCCGGGCTTTTTGCAGAATGCCTCTGGCGATCGTGTGCTCGGAATTCTGCTCGACCGAGGCGGCTCTCCGCAGCAGATCGTCCTCGCTCCAGTTGCCGAAACTGACGATGTCCGTGACCCCGAACCGGCCCATCGTCAGCGTGCCGGTCTTGTCGAAGACGACCGTGTCCACGTTGCGGGCGCTCTCGAACGGCGTTCGGTTGCGAATCAGCAGGCCGTTGCGGGCCGATAGCGAGGTGATCATGGCCACCACCAGCGGCACGGCCAACCCCAACGCGTGCGGACAGGTGATGACCATCACGGTGACCATCCGCTCCAGGGCAAAAGCGAACCTCGCCCCGAGAAACAGCCACGCGGCCAGTGTGACCGCGCCGACGACAATGGCGATCACGGTCAAGGCGAACGCCGCCTTGTCCGCCAGGCCCTGCGCCCGCGACTTGCTCGCCCCGGCCTGTTCGACGAGCTTGACCACCTGCGACAGATACGAGTCCTCGCCCGTCTTGGTCACCTCCACGGTCAGCGCGCCCGTGCCGTTGACCGATCCGCCGATCACCGCAGATCCCGGTTCTCGGGCCACCGGCGCCGACTCGCCCGTAATCATCGATTCATCGACCTCGCTCTCGCCATCGACGATGCGGCCATCGACCGGAACCTTCTCGCCCGGCCGGACCAGGACCCGTGCGCCCTTGTCCAGTTGATCCAGGGCGACATCGACGACGGTCCCGTCCTCCTCGATCAGGTGCGCCTCGCTTGGCATCAGCTTCGCCAATTCCTCCAGGGCCTTCGACGCCCCCATCACGGACCGCATCTCGATCCAGTGCCCCAGCAGCATGATGTCGATCAGGGTCGCCAACTCCCAATAGAAGATCTCGCCGCGCAGGCCGAACACGACCAGGCTGCTGTACACGTACGCCACGGTGATCGCCAGCGCGATCAGGGTCATCATGCCGGGCAGCCGGTCCTTCAACTCGGAGCCGAGCCCCTTGAGGAAGGGCCAGCCTCCGTAGAAGAAGACGAAGCTCGAAAGGACAAACAGGATCCAGCGGTCTCCCGGGAACGCGACCGAAAACCCCAGCATGTGCTGAATCATCGGCGAGAGGATCAGGATCGGCACGGTCGCCACGAGCGAGATCCAGAACCGCCGGCGGAAATCCTCGACCATGTGGGCGTGATGAGCGGCGTGACCCCCCTCGTGCGGCCCGTGCAGGGCGTGCCCGGTCATGCGGTCCTTGACCTCATGCTCGGCGTGCTCGCCCCCCGGCACCGTGTGGCCCTGCTCGTGCGATTGGGGCCTGCCTGCTTCCGCGACACGATGTCCGCCCGGCCGATGGTGGGCATGTTCATCGGTCGTTTCAGCATCATGGTCATGCTGATGTTCCATCGTGCTTGCCCTCTCTTGTGAGTAAAGGGGCGTCCTTCCTCGAAAGACGCCCCGTCGCCCGCGTCATCGCCAATTCGGCGCCGCGTCGCGCCGCCCAGTCCGAAGCTTTACTGATCCTGCGCTGTCTGCTGTTTCATCTGCTGGTGCATGGGGCAGTTCTGCATCATCTGCGACATCGTCTGCTGCATCCCGCTGATGTCGAGATCGATCGTGGTCTCCTTGACCTTGTTGAGATCGTTGTCGTACTTGATCAGCTTGTTGCCGGCCATGACGATGATGCCATCATCGGTTTGTACGATGCTCTTCTGCATCATCGCGCCCCCCATGGCGGCGCACATCGGACACATCATGCCGCCGGGCCCGGCCTGACCCTGCATCATACCACGGCCCATCCCGCCGCCCATCGGCGGCTGACCCGGCTGCGACTGGCGGGGTTGAGCGAATACCGCATACGATCCGATCACCGCCAGCAGAACTGCAACCATCGCAACGAGCATGCGCTTCTTCATGGCACCTTCCCTTTCAACAAAGTGTGAATAGTCCGGTTGACTGGTCCAGAGTTCAGTGATACCCCGTCCCGCAGCAGTATCCACGATAGGATTTGACTGAAAGCCCCCAGCGATATTGCCTAACAGCGTCGCGTGGCCGCAGGCAGATGCGGCTTGGCAAGATCAGTGTGCATGATCTGCTCAGGTCGCTTCCTACGATATCGCCGCCCCACCGGTGTTGTGGTTTCTGACGTCGGCAAGGATCCGGACCGCCTCCTCCGGCGAATCGGTGATCTGGAACAGGTGAATATCATCCGAGTCGATCGTCTCATGCCCGAGCAGCGATTCCTCGATGAACTCCTGCATCCGGCACCAGTAATCGCTGCCCATCAGAATCACCGGGAACTCCTCGATCGTGTCGGTCTGGATCAAGGTGAGGGTCTCGAAGACCTCGTCCAGCGTTCCGAACCCGCCCGGCAGAACGACGAACGCGGTCGAATACTTCACGAGCATCACCTTGCGGACGAAGAAATGATCGAACTGGACGAAATCATCCAGGTATGGATTGGGCTGTTGCTCCTTCGCCAGGGTGATATTGCACCCGATGCTCAGGCCCCCCGCCTCCTTGGCCCCGCGGTTGGCGGCCTCCATGACGCCGGGCCCACCCCCGGTGATGACGGCGTAGCCCGCCTCAGCCAGCCGCCGGCCCGTCGCCCGAGCAAGCTCGTAGTAGCGATTGCCCTCCTTGAACCGAGCCGAGCCGAACACGGTCACCGCCGGCCCGGCCACGTCGAGCGACTCGAACCCCTTGAGGAACTCGAGGAAGTACCGCACGGCACTCTCCAATTCCTCAGCCCGATTCTGTCGCCCCTCGAGGAACTTCTTCTCCAGGTCCGTCGCCGTCTCCAAGAATCGAGGTGCCGCCTCCCGCCCCACCGGCCGTCGTCCGTTCACAGTTGATCCCCTTCCAGTAACATCCTGATGATCCCAGGCTGGGCGTTGGGTGCCACGGCCAAACTCGTTTGGCTGTGCTCCTGGGATTCCACTGCCGGCCATAGAAGACACAGTCAAACAAGTTTGACCGTGCCACCCAAGACCGGCGACTTTCCGAAACAACCCCTCATTCTCGGAATGGCCGACCCAGCGGAGCGCGCCATGCACACCATCTCTTCTGTCTGTGCTACTTGCTCTTGTAGATGCGGACGTAGTCGATGAAGTACTTCTGGGGCAGGATGGAGTCGTCGGTGCCCTTCTGGCCGCCCCAGGAGCCGCCGTAGGCGGCGTTGAGGATCAGGTAATGCGGCTTGTCAAAGGGCCACGTGTCGTTGCCCGTGCCCTCGTTCTTGAATGTGAAGTACTTCGTTTCATCCACGAAGAAATCGATGTGGTCCTCGAACCACTCGATCGCGTAGACGTGGAAATTCTGCGAGGGGTCCGTGACCTCGATCTTGTTGCCCTTGTTCGTGCCCTTCGTGTGGTTGTAGGCCTTGGTGTGGATGTTGGCATGGATCGTCAGCGGGTCGAAGCCAACGTTCTCCATGATGTCGATCTCGCCGCAGTCGGGCCAGCGACGGTGTTCCGGATTGATGCCGAGCATCCAGATCGCGGGCCACATGCCCTTGCCGGTCGGGAGCTTGGCCCGGACTTCGATTCGGCCGTAGAGCCATTCGGCCTTGCCCCGCGTCCGCAGGCTGGCCGAGGTGATGGGGTGGCCCTCGAAGTTGTCCTTTCGCGTCTCGATGACGAGCATGCCGTCCTCGATGCGGGCGTTCTCCGGCCGGGCTTTTGTGTAGTACTGCAGCTCCTTGTTCCGGATAAACCCTACTTCCTGGTCCCACTTGTTCGGGTCCGGCAGGCCCGCGACGCTGAACTCATCGGACCAGGCGAGCTCCCACTTCTCAGGCGACGGATTCGCCCCCGCCATCACCGCAAGCATCGCCACGCAATACGCCAATCCAGCCATCATGACTCCTTTGCGAATCTCGTTCTCTGACCGATGTCACGCGACAGACTCTGTGCCTGACGATACCTCATCAGGCCGACCCCGTCCAGAGGAATTCGCGGCATGCGCGACAGGAGGGTGCATGACAGGAGCAAGCACGAATATCACGATTCGAAGTCCGACACAAATCAGAAGGACCGAGAATCCAAATCACAGAACCGCCGACGCCTCAGCGGGCGGCCCGTTTTTGAACTTGGGATTTCGGTCCTTTGTGCTTGTTTCGAGATTCGGTATTCGGATTTCGCGACGGTTACCGGGCGAGGTGGAAGATGATCCCCACCAGGGCGCAAATCACCGCCGCACAGATGCTCACCGCGATGCCGAAGACCCAGGCATACCGCTTGTTGAGCTTGTTGACGACGAACTTGAGGTAGCGGTCGCTGGCGGCGAAGGTCTTGCTCATCTGCAGGATGCCTTCGGTATTGCTGACCGTGTTGTTGTTGAGCCGGTCCAGCGTGTCCTTGAATTTGACGAAGCTCTGGACCATCTGCACGTCCGTGTCGGCCGAGGCGGCAAGCTGGTGATCGATCGAGGCCAGCGCCTCGGTCTGGCGGGCGGTCTCGTTGGGAATCCGCCCCACGACCTCCAGGAACTGCTGATCCTTGGCCGCCGTGCTGCGGAGCTGCTCCATCAGTTGCGAGGTGAGTTTCTTCTGGGTCTCCACGGCCGACGGGAGGCATTCGAGCACCCGCGGGAGTTCCCTGACCCGGCCCATCAGATCCTGGTGTTGCGACACCTGCTCGGTGAGGTGTTCGTTGATCTGCTGAAGCTGGTCGATCAGCCGGTTGAATCCTTCCTGGAGTTTCTCCACAGGCTCACGTCGATCCAGCGACGTAACCGTATTGGCCCTCATGGGCCCCCCCGGCATGCGGTCGGACGCGGGGCCGTCGAAACCATCGGCCGAGTCGATTCCCATTGCCAGAAGGCCATCGCCATCCAGCGCCGGCTCACAGTGTCCCGCCCGCTCATATCGATGCGACCGCAGCCAATTGCTCGTTCCGCTGAAGATCTCCCGTAGCGTCATTCTCAAAAACCCTTCAATTCGAACACTCTTATCATCACGATCCGGCGCACTATTGCGGCCCCCGAACGCGAGCGGTCGCGTGCGGGAGCCCTTTCACCGATACCGATTCCTTCGGATTGCGGGCGACTTTCCCTTGAGACAAACGTCGTGACGTCCACCGGGGGCAAAGCGGACCCGCATTTTTGAGGCCGCCAGAGCGGTTTGCGATGCGCAGACACCTGTCACTCGGCCATGAACTATCACGGAACCGCCATTTTCCGCTCGCCATGAGGCTCTTTTGCCGACATCACTACGGCCCGGCCCGCATTTATAGGACGCCCCCTCTGCTGCCAGGCATGGGCTTGTGCCCTGCAAAGCAGATGGTAAAATACGCCTGAAATCCATAATCCCTGAATTCCTGGAGAGATACGAACGTGAAGCTGCTGACGTACCTGCGTGACGGAAACGCCTCGTGCGGGGTCCTGACCGACCGCGGCGTCGTGGATATCCCTTCGGCCTGGAAAAGTGCGGACCCGCCGAAAAGTGTTAAAGAAATCCTGGACCGGGGCCCCTCCTGCCTCGACCAAGTGCGGCAATTGGCCGAGTCCGCCACGCAGGCAACGCCGCTGGAATCCGTGAAGCTCCTGGCCCCGATCCCCCGGCCGGGCAAGGTCCTGGCGCTGGCGGGCAACTACAGCGAGCACATCAAGGAGGCCTCGGTTCACCACGGCTACAAGCTCGGCCTGTCCGAGTCGCCGCGACAGACGACCACGCCGCGCCCCTTCCTGATGCCCTCGACCTGCGTCATCGGCCCGGGCGAGACGGTAAAGTGGCCCGCCTACAGCGAACAGATCGACTACGAATTGGAACTGGCGGTCGTGATCGGCAAGAACGCCAAGTGCGTCACGGCCGAAGCCGCCCCGGACTACATCGCCGGCTACGCGATTGCTAACGACGTCTCGGCCCGCAGCGTGACGTTCAAGAAGAGCCGCCAGCAGCGTCCCTGGGACGAGTTCTACGACTGGCTCAACGGCAAGTGGTCGGACGGCTTCTGCCCCATGGGACCCTACCTCGTGACCAAGGACGAGATCCCCGACGTCCAGAACCTCAAGATGGTCCTGAAAGTCAACGGCGAGACCCGCCAGAACGCCAACACCGCCCAGATGATCTACTCCGTGGCGGACATCGTGTCGTTCCTGAGCCACCTGATGACGCTGGAGCCGGGCGACGTAATCTGCACGGGCACCCCCTCCGGCGTCGGCATGGCCACCGGCAACTTCCTCAAAGCCGGCGACCCGATCGAATGCTCCATCGAGGGCCTCGGCATGTTGACCAACACGCTGGGCGACCGCCCGACTGCTTTCTACGAGCCACTGGCCTGAGTCTCAACCGGCCGCACGTCATCGGCGTGCCATTCATAGGCGCCAATGTCGATACCGTCGCCCTGGGGCCGAGGGATGCGGTCGCGGTCGAGTTTCGGTGCGTTGACGCTGCTGCCGGCATCGATGGCCGGCGAACCGGGCAACAGATGCAGGTCGAATCGCGCTGCGTCCTGGAAGAGCGACGCGGGATTCATGATTTTCAGATTGCTGTCCTGCAACACACTCACCGCACTCGTGAAAGCCGTGGCCAGGTTGTTCCGCACCACGCAGTCGACCGGAAGCGTGCCGTTCTTGTGTCTGTCAACACAGATCCATGGCGGGCCGGGCCTGCTGTCGTTGCGGTCGAGGACTGTGTTGTTGATCACCAGGCAGTTGCGTGCTCCGCCCAGGGTGATGCCGTGCCAGTGGTCCGTGATGATGACGTTGTTCTCGATGACCCAGTCCACGAAGGTGCCGTCAAAGCAGCCGATGCCCTGCAAGGTCCCGCGGTGGGGCTGATTCGGATCGTCATAGTTGATGATCGTGTTGCCCCGCAGCACGATGCCCACGACCTCGCCGGTGCCGACCCCACCGGGGCCCGTGGACCAGGACTGAAAGCCGTCGTCGTGATTGGCGTTCACGTCGTAGCAGTTCTTCACGATGTTGTACTCGAAGGTGCAGTAATCGCCGAGGCCGCGAAGGCCATCGCCCGCGAAGTTCTCCACCAGATTGCCGGCGACGAGGGAGTGGCTGGCCCCCACGGAGATCCCGAAATTGACGTTCAGCAGGCGGTTGTCGCGGATCGTCATTCGCGTGCCGTCCACCTGGATTCCGTTGCAGGCCAGGCGATTCCAGTCGTCGGCCGTCCAGGTGGAACTGTCCGCCACCGAGCGGATCGCACACTGTTCGACCACGATATCATGGACGGGACCGTGCCAGCCGTGGCTGTCGAGGTCGATCAACGTGCCTCGCTTGTAGGTTTCACCCAACTCGGCGCTGACGGTCAGCCCGCGGATCGTCCAGTTCGAGCTGGCCCGGATTCGCATGGATGACAGGTGCGGCGTGTGCCCTTCTTCGGCCGCCAGGGTGATAGGGCCGGTGTTGTAGTGCCCGGTGATAAGCAGGTCGCCATGAAACCCTGAACGCAGCCGAATCGTGTCACCGGCTCGGACCGGGGCTCCACTGTTCCTGGGCACGAGCTTGCTTTCGGGAGTATAGGGCAGTTGCGTCCACTTCCGGGATTCCACCAGCCCGGCGTCAATAACCTCCTGGATCGTCCGCCAGGGCCGGCCCGCGCTGCCATCGCCTGCGGAGCTGCCGTTTACCGGGTCCACGTAGAACTCGGCCGCCCGTGCGTGCAGAGGGATAAGACACAATCCAATGCATAGTAGCAGTATTCGCGCCATTGTTGTTTCTCCTCGGTGCATATACTCCATGATAGCCGTCGCCTGCCACCACAGCCAGACAAAACGGGACGTCTCGTCCCCTCGTGGCGTCCTTGGGCTGGACAACCACGGCTGTTGCCTGTAGGCTAACAGCGTTATCTATGTCACGAGGAAACCGCTTGTTTGCTCTGAAAGGACGACCCAATGACCAGAGATTACGCAAAACTGCTCAAAGCCGCAGCCTTCTGCCTGCTGCTTCTGTCTTCTGTCGCCTCGGCGGCAATTCCACTGCCGGAGCATCCGCGGCCGGATTTCCAGAGAGCTCAATGGCTGAACCTCAACGGCGCGTGGGAGTTCCGGTTCGACAAGGAGAACGTGGGCCTCGATCAGGACTGGGCCGGGGGCAGGGCGGAGTTTCCGCTGTCGATCACGGTGCCGTTCCCGTGGGGCTCGAAGCTCTCGGGCGTCAAGAGCGAGGCGGACATCGCCTGGTATCGGCGGAGCATCCGCGTGCCGGCCGAGTGGAAGGGACAGCGAGTGTTCGTCGTGGTCGGGGCCTGCGACTGGCTCACGACCGGATGGCTCGACGGGAAGAAGGTCGGCAGCTTCCAGGGCGGGTACACGCCGTTCGAGTTCGAGCTGACGCCGAGCGTCAAGTGGGGGCAGGATCAGCAACTCGTCCTGCGCGTGGACGACACGCCCCACCCCTTCAAACTGGAAGGCAAACAGGGCTATGGACCGGCCAAGGGCATCTGGCAGACCGTCTATCTTGAGGCACGGCCGAAAGTGGCTCTCGACACCGTGTACTTCCTGCCGGACATCGACGCCAAGACCGTCAAGGTGAAGGCGACGCTGAGCGAGCCGGCACGGGAGTCGATGCAATTCGAGCTTCAGTTCCAGCCTCAGGACCAGTCCCAGGCCACGAGCAAGAAAATCGCCAAGGGCCAGCGGGAAATCGAGTTCGATATCTCCCTGCCGCAGATGCGGCTGTGGTCGCTTGAAGATCCCTACCTCTATGAGGTCAAGGCGGTGCTCTCGGGCGAGGGCGGCAAGGACGCCGTGGAGACCTACTTCGGCATGCGAAAAATCAGCGTGACGAAGCTGCCCGGGACCGAGCACCCCTACATCGCCTTGAACAACAAGCCCGTCTATCTCAAGCTGTCGCTCGATCAGGCCTACCATCCGGACGGATTCTACACGTTCCCGAGCGATGCCTTCATGCGGGACGAGATCCTTCGCTCCCGGCAGATCGGCCTCAATGGCCAGCGTATCCACGTCAAGATCGGTATCCCGCGAAAGCTCTACTGGGCCGACAAGTTGGGCATCCTGATCATGGCCGACGTCCCCAATAGCTGGGGCCAGCCCGACGAGAAGATGCGGAACGAGTCGGAGGTCGCCCTTCGCGGCATGCTCAAGCGGGACTTCAACCATCCAGCGATCTTCAGTTGGGTAATCTTCAACGAGACCTGGGGACTCGGCACACCGGACAAGGGCTACACGCCCCAGACGCAGAACTGGGTCGCCTCCATGGTCAAGCTGGCCAAGGGCCTCGATCCCACGCGGCTCGTCGAGGACAACTCCCCCTGCAACAACGACCACGTCCTGACGGACATCAACTCCTGGCACGCCTACCTGCCCGGCTACAAGTGGACCGAGCACCTCGACCAGGTCTGCCGGGACACCAAACCGGGCTCGAAGTGGAACTACATCGGCGACCGGACGCAGGACGGCGATCCGCTGCTCAACAGCGAGTGCGGCAACGTGTGGGGCTACAAGGACAGCACGGGCGACGTGGACTGGAGCTGGGATTACCACATCATGATGAACGCCTTCCGCCGGCACCCGCAGGTCTGCGGCTGGCTCTACACGGAGCATCACGACGTCATCAACGAATGGAACGGCTACTGGCGATTCGACCGCTCGCAGAAGTTCACCGGGATCGAGGAGCTGATGCCGGGAATGAGCTTGCGCGATCTGCACGGCGACGTCTACATCGCGATGAACGAGGAACTGTGCCAGGAGGTCAAGCCGGGGACGCAGGTGCAGGTGCCGCTGTACGTCTCGGTCCTGACGGACCGCAACGCCGGGCAGGAGCTGACCCTGCGAACCAGCCTGCGGGCCTGGGACAGTCTCGGTCGCGAGCGCAATCTGTCTGCGAGAGGATCGACGGGGGCAGCCCGCGGCGGCGCGGGACGCGTGAGCATCACGTGCTCACCGTGGATGTGCCGGGCCATCGAGCCGCTGGAGGTCACAATGCCCGAGGAGCCGGCGGTGGTCGTGCTCTCGGTGCAGCTTGAGGACCGCTCCGGGGCCGTGCTGGCCCGGAACTTCACCACGTTCGCCGTCCGCGATGGCCAACAGCCGCGGGATGAGACGGCCACCCAGCGTCAGCGCAGCACGAGAGTCGTGCGCGTCGCGCCGAAGGACTTCAAGAAAGCCGAATGGTCGGTCAAGCAGTGGAACGTGTTCGACGGGCTCAAGGTCAACGGCGCCGGGGCGGGCTACTTCGAGTACCGGATCGCCTGGCCGGCGGATCTCAAGGTCGAAGACATCGCAAGCGCCGGCTTCCGCGCAGAGGTTTCGGCCAAACAACTCTTCGGCAAGGACAAGCAGGGCGCCGCCAAACAGGAAGGCGATTTCATGCGAGGCGAAGGCACGCACGATCCGAGCCGCAATCCGAACTCCTACCCTATGACGGACGAGCAGACGTACCCCAGCGCCGTTCGCGTGCGAATCGGCGGCGAGGTCGTCGGCGTCTTCGAGTTGCCCGACGATCCGGCCGACCACCGGGGCATCCTGTCCTGGCAGGCGCAGAAGCGCGACGACACGTTGACCGAAGCCGGTTCCTACGGCTACCTGATCTCCGCGGACATCCCGGCGCAAGTCCTCAAGCAGGCGGCACAGACGGGCACGATCGTGCTTCGCCTGGAGACCGATGAGGCCCTCGCCGGCGGCCTGGCCATCTACGGCGAACAGTTCGGCCGCTACCCGCTGGACCCGACAGTGGCATTCGTCCTCCGATAGGAGTTATTGTTGACCACGTAGGGTGGGTCCTTGACCCACGCGTCCAATCGCTCGATGCGCAGGGAACGCGTGGGGTAAGACCCCACCCTACGTGCCTTCCTCACGGTCTCTCAGGATCGCGAGCGTAACCGGGCCGAGCAGGCCGGATTCGAGCAGCGGCGTGTCCTTCCAGGGAACCTGCCACGTCAGCGACTTGGCGATGTTCGTCCGGCAGTAGTCCCGGCCCTCGGTTCGCGCGTCGCCGACAAGCCGGTTCGACCACGTGTTGGCGACCTCGACTGCCAGTTCATTCTGTCCCAGCCTGACGGCGTCGGTGATATCCACGCGATACGGCGGCTTCCAGACCGTGCCGACGCTCCGTCCGTTCACGAAGATCTCCGCAATAAATCGAACCCGCCCAAGATCGAGCAGAAGCCTCTGACCCTTCGCGAGTTGCTCCACAGCGAACGTGTTGCGGTAGGTCGCCACGCCGGAGAAGTAGCGAACACCCTCGTCGCGGTCCTCGGTCCAGGAGATCAGCTCGGGAAATGTCCTTGACGCCGGAGCGCCCCAGCCTTCGGGGAACTGCACCTGCCACGCGCCTGCGATCGTGTGCGTCGCCGAGACGGCTTCCACACCGGCGGTCCCCTTCTCCATCACACCATTGCGAAATACGACGAACATGCTGTCATGGGGGGCCAGAGACAACGCCACCTGCGTGCCGGGACCGGCCGGCTCCCAGGCTCTGCACGGCTGAATCCGGCCGGTATCCGGCATCCACAATTCGGGCGTCCGGCCGGTCACGCGGAACGTACACACCGCCTCCAGCGGTCGGTCGGTCTTGTTGCTGACGAAGTAGATATCGGCCTCGGGCGTGCGACGGTGGATGTAGTCCACATCGTACCCGTTGGCGTCGCGGGCCGCGACGCTGAAATCCGGTCCGAAACCGCGAGCGTTCAGAATGTCCCACAGAGGCGTACCCCAAATGATCTTCCCGCGGCCGTAGGCGTGTTCTTTGCATCGCTCGCCGTCGCACGGCCCCCAGAGCTTGTCGGCGATCTGACGGACTTCGGAATCGCGTGCGGGATGGTCGCTCAGGCCGTTGGCCCGGGTGGGCTTGCGGCCGACGACCGTGGCCCCCGCCCGCACGAGTTCCTCGATCCGCTTCAGGACCGCCAGGTCGATATCCTCGCGTTCCGGCAGTACGAGCAACTCGTAGCTGAGCCCACCGGGCAGCGTGACTGTGCCGTCCTTGACCGTCATCCGCGTCAGGAGCACCTCGGCGTTCGTGACGTCGTAATCGTAGCCATAGCCGAGCGACGGATCGATGTGTTTCGACGGGACGAAGTTGAAGCCCTGATCGCCGTAGTAGTAGCAGACGTCGGCCACGAAGAGCCCCTCTTGCAGCAGGTACGAGCACCGGGCGAGATAGTCGATCCACGGCTTGGCCTTCGGCCACCAGGCGATGCTCGGCCCCATGTGCGTGCCCGCGTGGTAGACCCAGCCCGGCCGCTGCGTGGCGGAGGGGTTGTGGGCGGACGTATGGAACGTCATGTGGTTGGCCCCGTCGCAGAAGGCACGGTCCGCAATCGCCTTGAGCTCGAACGGGCCATCCTGCCAGTGCCGCCAGCTCGTGAAGGCCTCCATATCCACGAGGCGTTTGCCATAGATGTGCGAAGCGCAGGCGGTCTCCTTGACCACCCAGACGTTATGCTCCTTCCAGAACTCGCCACGTGGGATGTCCAGAACCCCAAGTGCCTTTAACGCATCGACGGGCACCTGGTGCAGCGGCGCGCCCGGCCCTCCCGCCTCGGCACACAACAGAAGTCCATGCTCATTGGACAATTCCGTCGCCGCCCGACAAAAGGCATCAACGAGCAGGTCGCCAAGCGTCTTGCGGTAATCGTAGAGGAACCGGGAGGTCACTTCATGATTGCGAACGACGCAGCCGGCCAGGACAGGCATGTAGCGTGCGAGGTCATAGCCGCGGCGGCTCTGGAACTGCGCCAGGAAATCGGGCGTCCAGGTCGAGCCGCTCAGCTCATAGCTGCACACGTACATCTGCTTGAGGGCGGTCTTGCGGAAGTCGCCCAGTTCCTCATGCAGCTTGTCCAGCAGGTACTGGAAATGGAACTTCGTCGCCTCGGCATTGAAGTGGTCGATCGCGAGCCCGCCGGAATTGGGGCTGGGCAAGTGCATCGACAGCCCGGTATTGGCGCAGACGAAACGCAGGATCGTCCATTCACCGGCCGGCACGTCCCAATCCAATCGCCCCTCGCCGTCCACGCGGTCCGTCAGATCGACGATCGCCTCGGGGTCCTCGATCACCAACGGCGGCAAACCCGGCGAGGACCAGCTTCCGGCGGCACCCGACTTCAGACCATCGTGGATATTCGCGGCCGTCCAGTTCTGCTCCGTCTCGGTCCCCAGAGCGGAACTGCACGACACCAGCGTGGCGGCGGTCTTGCTGCCGTCGGCGTGGTACGCCGAGGCGACGTTGGCTCCCTCCGCCGAGTAGACCTCGAATTCGCCCAACTGCACCCGGTCGAACGTCGTGTTGTGCCCGGACAGGATGACGAGCTTCACATACCGGGCCGGCACGGGTACGAATGCGAAGCTCTGTGCGTTGGCGTGCGGCTCGAGCTGCGTGCGGACGATTTCGCGAAAGGCCTCCGGCTCGGTCGTCGTAGTCGAGATGGAGAAGGTGAAGTCCTTCGCATAGAGATGCATCGGGCCGTATTGCTTTTCATCGCCACTGTCGGTGTTGTACAGAACGGCCCGATCAATCGTATGTGTGCCGGGCGGGGCCAGTTCGATCACGAACTCGTGCCCCGGCAGGCGTTTGGCATCCGGCACGGCCAGAACCGCCGCGTTCCTCACGAACGCCGGCCGCCCGTCGGGCCCGCGCGGAGCGTTCCTGGGCAGGGCCGGCATGGGCAGCGGCTCGGCGAGACGCCTGGGCCCCGTCACGGTCATCTGGGTATGGTAGAGCCCCATGCTCGCATACTCCGGCGGCACCCATGGCCCGCCGCAATTCCAACTGCTGGAGGTGGTGAGTCCGACCTCCAGCCCGAGGCGAGTCGTTTCGCGGACGGTGTGCCCGATGGCTTTGAGCGACTCGGGCCCCATGAACGCGGGCCCTGCGGGCACGATCTTCAGCGGGTCCTGGGCCCCGACGTCGAAGATATACACGCCGCCGATGCCCTTGGCCTTAAGTTCCTCCAACTCCCGCGTCATCTGCCGCTGGTCGGTGAGCCCGTTGACCCAAGCCCAATATACCGAGGGCCGGGCCGGCAGCGGCGGGTTCTCGAATCCCGCGACCAGATCCGATGCCTCGGCAAAGCTCACAGCGTGCAACGCCCAGATGGCAAAGACCGCCGACAACGATACCTGACGTGAGACCATAGCAAGACCTTTCAATGTGATGGGACAGCATACGTCATTTACGCCAGAACGCAAGCGCGGTAGGATGCACGCCAATCGGTGGTCTTACCGTAAAGGAATGAGAATGGATGACATCGGGAACAAGCCCCAGCGGGGATGGCGCAAGGTCGCGTACGAGATTATCTTCGAGTCGGATACGCCGGCCGGGGAGGCGTTCGACATCCTCGTGATCGCGAGCATCGTGCTGAACGTTGTCGTGATCATGCTCGACAGCGTTGCGGCGATTCACGCGGAGCACGCCCGGCTGCTGTACATCCTGGCATGGGGATTCACAATTCTCTTTACCGTCGAGTACATCCTGCGGTTGCTGTGCGTGAGGAAACCGGTCCTCTATGCCCTCAGCTTCTTCGGCCTCGTCGATGCCCTGGCGATTTTTCCTGCCTACATCGGCCTGCTGTTCTTTGGCACGATCTCGCTATCGGTGGTCCGGGTCCTTCGCGTGCTCCGCATCTTCCGCGTTCTGAGGCTGCCCCATTTCACACGGGAGGCGGCCTCGCTCGGCGCCTCCCTGTACGCCAGCCGGCGCAAGATCATGGTCTTCCTCCTGGCCGTTTTGACGCTCGTCGTGATCATCGGGGCCATCATGTACATGATCGAGAGCGAGCAGAGCGGGTTCACCAGCATCCCGGTCGGCGTGTACTGGGCGATCGTGACGCTCACCACCGTCGGCTATGGCGACATCTCGCCTCAGACCCCGGCCGGGCAGTTCCTGGCCTCTATCGTGATGATCCTGGGTTACTCGATCATCGCCATCCCTACGGGCATCGTCACCGTGGAGTGGGCCCAGAACCGCGCAGGGCGCGCCGCCCCCGCCGGCTCACCGACATGTCCTGGTTGCGGCCTGTCAGAGCACGACAGCGACGCCCGGTTCTGCAAGCGGTGCGGAGCGAAGCTTTCCGCAAGTCAATAAGCCGTATCGGAGAACCCTGCGGATCATTATGAAGAAGCACAAATTCATCAAACGTGTCGTTGCCGTCATCCTGTGTATGGCAGTTGTCCTGGCCGTGCTCCTGTGGCGGCTGGGATTGGCCCCGCTCTATGCAGGACTCATTAGCCTCAACGCAACCGCCTTGATGTTGTATGGATATGACAAACGGCAGGCGATTGTCGGCGGCATCCGCATTCCGGAGGCCGCTCTGCACATCGTCGCGCTGCTCGGGGGCAGCCCCGGCGCATTGCTCGGGCAGGAGTTGTTCCGGCACAAGACCCAGAAGCGCGCCTTTCGACTGGTCTTGGCGGCCACCTTCGTCTTGCAGGCCGGGCTGATCTATGGGTACTGGCGCTTCTCACGAGGCTAAAGAGCCAATGGACACATTCCCGCCCGACATCCGGTTCCGCAAGTCCTGGCGCAGCTACCAGCAGCGGGTGCTGGCGGAGTTGGAGAACCATCTCGACGACAACCACCTGCACATCGTCGCCGCCCCCGGCTCGGGCAAGACGGTCCTGGGCCTGGAGGTCGTCCGGCGTTTGAACCGCCCCACGCTGATCCTGGCCCCCAGCATCGCCATCCGGGACCAGTGGGTGGACCGATTCGTCAACCTGTTCATGGACGCCCGGCTCGGCACGCCGGACTGGATCTCGAAGGACATCCGAAAGCCCAGGTTCCTCACCGCTTCCACGTACCAGGGTCTCCACAGCGCCTACGGCGGCAATGCAGACAAGGGTTCGCCCGCTCGGTCCCGAACCCCCCGGCGGGATGCGGTCGTCAAGCGACTCAAGGACCTCGGCGTGCAGACGCTCGTGCTCGATGAGGCTCATCACTTGCGAAACGAGTGGTGGAAGTGCCTGGCCGATCTGAAGAAGCAACTGGGCAAGCCGACGATCGTCGCCCTGACCGCCACCGCCCCGTTCGACGTTTCGCCCTTCGAGTGGGAGCGGTACATCAGCCTGTGCGGGCCCATCGACGCGGAGATCTCCGTCCCCGAGTTGGTCGCACAGAAGAACCTCTGCCCGCATCAGGATTACGTCTTCATGGCCCCGCCGCTGCAGGCCGAGCAGCAGGAGATCCGCGAGTTCCGCAAGGAGGTCGATGCGTTCGTGCGGGACCTCTGCGCCAACGAACAGTTCATCGGGGCTCTGGAAAGCCACCCTTGTGTCAACCGGCCCCAGACCTGCGTCGAGGAGATCCTCGGCGATCCGGAATTCTACTCGAGCGTGGCGTTCTTCCTGAACCACGTCCGCCGGCGTCCGCCTCGCAGGCTGCTCCGCGCCATCGGCCTTTCGTCAAGGAAGTGCCCCAGGCTGGATACGCAGTGGCTGGAAACCCTGCTGGCAGGCTGCCTCTACACACACGCGAAATCCTTCGAGGGCCACAAGGAGCTTCTCCATCGCATCCTCCGCGACGCCAAACGAATCGGTGTGGCGGAACGGCGTGAGGTCAGCCTTCGCAGCATCACGAAGATCGCCCGGCTCCTGATCCGCAGCGCCTCGAAGCTCAAGAGCATCGACGACATCGTCCGGCTGGAGAGCCAGGCCCTGGGCTCGGACCTGCGAATGGTGGTCCTGACCGACTTCATCCGCCGGGCCGACTTCCCGAAGGACCAGGCCGATACCAAGCCGGTCAAGCGACTGGGCGTCGTGCCGATCTTCGAGCAGATCCGCCGGGGTGATGCGGGCATCACAAAGCTCGGAATCCTCACGGGAAGCTTGACCGTGGTCCCTTGTGACGCACAGGAGGCTCTCAGAACCATCGCGCCGGGCTTGGGCATCGACCCGACCGACGTCGCCTCTAAGCCCCTGGCCCACGATCCGCGGTTCTGCGAGGTCACGATTTGCGGGGCGGACAAGCAGAAGATGGTCGGCCTGATCACCGCTCTGTTCAATCGAGGCGGGATCAACGTCCTGGTCGGGACCACGTCGCTTCTCGGCGAGGGCTGGGACGCGCCCTCGGTGAACTCGCTGATCCTGGCCAGCTTCGTCGGTTCCTACATGCTCTCGAACCAGATGCGCGGCCGGGCCATCCGCACCCTGGAGGGCCATCCCGACAAGACGGCAAACATCTGGCACCTCGTCTGCCAGGAAGAAGACACGGCCCAACTCAACGAGGACATGGACACCCTGACGAGGCGGTTCAAATCATTCGTCGGCGTCTCGTTCACGAGGCCGCGGATCGAGAGCGGCCTGGGACGCCTGGGCCTGGGCCGACCACCTTACACGGCCGAGAGAATGGAACACATCAACGCCGTGATGCGGCGAAAGGCCTGCGATCGGCCCAGACTCATCCGTGACTGGGAGCAGGCACTGGCCTCCGCTACGGGCACCGACATGGCCGAACAGGTGGCCGTGCCGGAAACCGCCCTGCCGCGGGAGTTCGTCTTCCGCGACGCCATCGTGGCCCTGCTCTGGCAGACGGGGTTCTGGGGCGTGTCCGTGGTCTCATTCCTGATGCGATCCGGCGAAACCAGTCACAGGAGCCTTCTGCTCGTCCTGGCGATCGTTTCGGCTCTGACCGCGATCGTCGCTCTGCCCAGGTGCATCCGGGCCCTGTGGCGTCTCCTCTGGCACGGGCCTGTCGCATCGAGCCTGCGGCAGGTCGGCAAGGCCCTGCTCAAGGCGATGGTCCGAGCGGAACTGATCGAGACCGACATCGCCCGATTGCGGGTGATCGCCCGCCGGCTGGAGTACGGGCGACGCATGCGTCGCCCCTACGTCGTGGCCTGCTCGCTGGGGGGCGGCTCGACGCGGGAGCGTTCGGTCTTCCTCGAAGCCCTCCAGGAACTGCTCGGCCCGATCGAGGACCCTCGCTATGTCTTGGTCCGAAAGTCCGTGCTCGGGTGGCTCGCCCGCAAGGACTATCACTCCGTACCCAGGGCCCTCGGCAGGAACAAGGAAACAGCCGAGTTCTTCCGGAAGATGTGGTCCCTGCGTGTCGGCCCGGCGGACCTGGTCTACACCCGAACACCGGAAGGCCGCCGCTTCCTGCTGACCGCCCGGGCCCGCTCGATGGCAAAAGGTTTCCAACGTCGGGCCGAGCGGCTGAAAGTCTGGCAGTAGTACGCCGTCCACTCTAATCCTGTGAGTGGGGTGGCACGGCCAAACTTGTTTGGCTGTGTCTTTCGAATGGGCAGAATCGGCCGAAGGAGCACAGTCAAACAAGTTTGGGGTTCCTGCCCGTGGCAACCAGGACCAACGTTCTTGCTCAGACAACTTACCATTTCAAGACAGACGGAGTAGTAGCATCGACGTATGGCGGCATTCAAGAAAACCTTCGGCGTCTTCGATGCCATAGACAAAACAGGGGTGGCCCGGCCGTCTCTATGTGTGAATGGATGTAAGTGCCGGGGATTGCGTTTTGGACAGGCTTTCGGCGGAAGATTCGATACGGGCGGCATTGGCGCGGGATGATCCGGCCGCGGTGGAGTTGATCTGGGACCGGTACGCTCGGGATCTGTTCGGATTTCTCCAGGCGGCACTGGGCTCGAAACACGATGCCGAGGATGTCCTGCAGACCCTGTTCATTCGGATCGTTCGCAAGCACCGGCATCTGGCCAAAGCTCGCTCTCTGGACGCCTACGTCTACACGATCGCAAGGCATGAGATCGCGGGCTTTCTCAGGCAGCGACGGCGTAAGCCCGCCCATGATGCCCACGTCGACGCGTGGCTGGAGAATGCGGAGGCATGCGGCGACAGGGGCGACCTCGTCGAGGAGTTGCAGGCCGCCCTGGCCAGGCTGCCGCAGGCACAGCGGGAAGTCGTGGTTTTGAAGGTGTACAGGGACAAGACGTTCCGGGAGATCGCCGAGACGCTCAGGTTGTCCCTGAACACCGTCGCGAGCCGCTATCGCTATGGCATGGACAAGCTCAGAACTCTGTTGAAGGACCTTGGATCATGAGCAAGACAGATAACAAACACCGGAAAACCGAAGAGGTTCTGAGGCGCGTCCGCCCGCAGGAACTGTCGGCCGAGTTAAAGGCAAAGGTCGTGGGTACAGCCCGGGATGCATGGCACAAAGAGCCGGCCAATATCCCATGGCAGATTCCCCTGCGACGATTGGCCGCATCCGCAGCAGCCGCGGTGCTGATCGTTTCGCTCGCGAATCTGTACGGCGATTGCGCGTCTGTCCGCCACCCGACCCGTACTCCAATGGCAGGATGCGCCGAGCCCTGCGACCTGGACGCCCTAATGAACGTGTACACGCCGCTCGTCCGATACATGGCCGCGGCAGGAAGGCCGGCACAGCCCTGCGCCTCGGCTCTGCTGGATCATCTGGAAAGGGTCCGCGAGACCCTCCGCGAAACGGAACGGAGCGAGAGTTCCGAGGAGCCCGCTCCGGTCGAACGGAAAAGCCGCCTGCCCGGAGTCCCATCAAGCCTGCATTCATGACGTGCCGAAAGGAATGGTCCTATGAAGAAGCGAACCGTAAGAATCCTGACCGCCATGGGGGTGTTCATCGTCGCCCTGGCCGCGGTTTACGCTGTCGCGGTGGCCCGCTCGACCGCCACACTCCGCCGGGCGTACGCCACGCTACAAGCCGACGGGCGACCGATGCAGCGGACCGAAGTGATTCCCCCCATTGTCCCCGACACGGAAAACGCCGCCCTGCTCTATCAAAGCGCCACGTCCATGTTGAAGGCAGAGCCCGCCGGACAAAGCCTCGAAAGCCGGCCGGGCGAATCGGTGCAGGAGATGATCGCGAGAGAGAAGTACCGGGACCTCATGGGCTACCTCTCACATCGTTCTGCGGAGTTTCTCGACGGCAAAGCGACGCCCGAAAAACGCCGGGAGTTGGAGGAGTTGATGAGCCGCAAAGCTGTCGACTACGCTTTGTTCGCCGTTGAAACAGGTACGCAACGCCCCGCCTGCCGGTTCCAGCGTGACTATGATGCGGGGATAGACCTGCTGCTGCCCGGGCTCATTGACATGAAAGGGCTTGCCCGTATCCTTGCGGCCAAGGCCCGGCTGGAGGCCGAGGCCGGCTCGATGGATCGGGCATGGCAACTGGCCGCCATCGAGGCAAAGCTGGCCGATGCGCTCCGCAGCGAACCCGCCCTGGTCTCACAGTTGGTTCGCATGGCGGTCATCAGCCTCTCGTGCAGTACAGTCCGAAACTTGTGCGAGACCGCATTGCCGAACAAAGAGCAACAGGATGACCTTGAGATGATTCTCCGTACGTTCGAGGATGTCGCGCCGCTGGTCCGTGCCATGGATGGGGAGCGTCTGCTCTTCGGGGAATGGCTGTTCACCCGACCGGGAAGGGAGTTGCCCCAGGCGCTGCAGGATTTGGGCCTTCAAGGAAATCAGATGCCGGCAATGCCGGCATTCATCCGATGGCTGGCAATCAGGCGGCTTGCCTTCAAGCCCGCGTTCCTCGCCGACCACGCAAACTACCTCCGGATTATGCATGAGAATGCTCGGAGTCTGGAGCGTCCCTACTCGTCGGAGACGGTAGAAGAAAACTATGGGCGTTTCTCGCTGACAGCGATGCTCGCACCGGCGTCGAGTAGGATCCAGTCGATTCACTGCCGGATGACCGCGGATGTCCGCATCACCCGCGCGGGTCTGGCCCTGCTCCGATACCAGGCGGCTCACGGAGATTTCCCCTCGACCCTCGACGCGTTGAATATGGACGGCCTGACCGATCCTTTCACACAGGCCCCCCTGCACTATCACGCAGAGGGCGAGGGCTTCCTTCTCTACAGCGTCGGCGAGGATCTGAAAGACAACGGCGGCACGCCCAGACAGGAACGGCGCGATCCGGACCCGCGCAAACGACGACACGCGGAGGAGTACGACATCTTCTGGCGTTTCCCCGCTCCGGCGCCACAGGTCGCTCTGTGATTGGATCTACACTACAGCTTCCCGATGGCGGTCTTGATCGCGTCGAAGTCGCCCTCGGCCAGCAGTCGGCCGTAGTCCCGCATGACGCCGAGATTGCGCCATGCGGTCCAGACGGGGCCCTTGCCTCTCGGGGCGGTGAGCTGCTTTGCTACCAGGGCCGCTTCCGCCTCCACGAACCCGTCCAGCGTCTCGTGGTTCCACGTGGGCATCTTTTGTGCGAGGGTCGCAAGCCGCGAGACGATTGTCTCGGTGAGCCTGCGTCCATCCTCGGCGGAGGATTCCTTCGGGTCACGGCCGCCGACGCCCTGGTATGGCGGGCTCCCCAGCCGTGACAAGTCCACCGTGTCAGGGAACAGGTGCATCATCAGCGAGGTTTCGCCCCAGGCCGCGTGGTCGCCCATGTAGCCTGCATCCAATGCAAGCCAGTACTCCGGCGTACCGAGCACGGGAATCCCCAGGGCCCGGCTCATCCGGACCGCCGTCTCGCGGACGACGATCTGCTGGGCCGCGCCGTAATGACCCGTGAAGATGATGATCGCCCGGAAGCCATCCCGGGCCATCTCCCGGCAGAGTTGCTCCAGCCACGGCCGCAGGAGTTTCGAGAAGACGTCGTCCTCGGGGTCCATGATGAAGGTGTGCGGCTCATTCATGCCTCCGACGCCGCCGTAGAGCGAAGGCGAGACGACACCCCCGCCCTTCTGGGCCGCCCGGACACAGAGCGCGTGGGCTTTGACGGCATCGACCCCCACGACGTTGTGAACACCATGCCACTCAATCGTGCCAAGCGGCTGAAAGATCGTGGCACATGCGGCGCGTGCCTCCTCGATCTCCCGAGGCCGGAGAAACTCCAGTCGCACTTCCCGCCGGCCACTGCCTTCCACGTCCTGTGCCTGCGCGGAACGAGAGCCGAGCAACGCACCCGTCGCCGCGGCCCCCAACAACTGTCGCCGACCGAATCGCCGTGCCATGATTCATCCCCTTTCTGTCCCAGACCCTGACCGCTCAGGCCGATCATACCAGATACCTTCGACGGATGTAACCTTCCGGACGAGTCTGCGTACAAGAAGGTGGACGCCCGATCGCAAGGCGAAAGGATTGGCTTCGTGGCTTTTCCGGCTGGCTTGGCGGGCATGCATCGTGTAGACTGCTGAAAGGAGTGAATGATGAGTAAGTGTGCATCGATAACCGTTCTGATCGCGGGCCTGTGCCTCGTGGCGGGCCCGGCGTTCGCGGCCCCGCTGCAAAAGAGCGAGGTCAGCCCGACCGCCAACTGGGTGGCCCACGTCGATCTGGAGGCGTTCCGCAGCTCGGCCATCGGCAAACTGGTCCTGGCGGAGTCGAAG
>Ga0209347_1002348_pt1 | contig 25470 bp, 24 predicted proteins | sample AutmiccommuBRH23_FD_187382 | JGI IMG/M metagenome (GOLD analysis project Ga0209347, IMG submission 187382) | Deep subsurface microbial communities from Mt. Terri, Switzerland - Autotrophic microbial communities BRH/23 (SPAdes) (version 2) | ecosystem: Environmental > Aquatic > Deep subsurface >...
AACTCGACGATGAGGAACTGAAGGGTGCCATGAAGGATTGCGGCTTGGGCACACCCGCCACTCGGGCCAATATCATCGAAACGCTGTTGAAGCGCGGGTTCGTCGAGCGTAACCGCAACATCCTGCAGCCCATGGCAAAAGGGACCGAGCTGATTCGATCCATTCTGGCCGAAAGCCTGAAGAGCCCACAGATGACCGGTGAATGGGAAGCACGATTGGAGCATATCCGCAGGGGCGATGCCAATCGTGATGAGTTCATAAGCGGCATCAAGGCATTCGTTTCGGAACTGGTGGAACAGATCAAACAGCAGATCCCTAAAGGCTCCCGGCGCGTATTCGGCCCAATTGTGGGTACCTGCCCGAAGTGTGGATCCAATATGCATCTCAGGGACTGGGAGGGTCGCTACTACGTAAAATGCGCGACCGCATCAGATTCTGAATGCAGGGTATCCTTTGATTCGGATGCTGAAGGGAAGCCACTTAAGGCTTGTCGTTTCTGCCGGGGGCCGACCCGAACGACCCGGAACGGCGGGGAAATTTGTGCTCTGTGTGGTAAGTGGCAGACAGAAAAAGAAAGGCCCTAAGCACCCCCACGCCGATCGCTTGCGGAAACTGCGGGCAGCCCATGAGTGTGGTCCCGTCAAATACGCTAAGGTCAGTGGTGCTACCGGTGCTCGAACTGCGGCGCGTTCCACGAGGCCAAACCAAGTCCTTCATAGTCATCGTCACCCTCAAAGACCAGCCTCCAGAACACGGATTTCTTTCGGTCCGCAAACTGGGTGAACGCCCGATGAGTGTGTCTTCCTGCTCCGCATCGCCCGTGATCCGCTCGTAGTATGTTTCAGAATAGTGTGGCCAGTCTGTGAAGAAGCACATTGAAATTGACATACTTCATCGGCACATTTCCCGAATTATTGCCGCTGCAGGGGCCACATTCTTGATTCAAGCAGTGTAGCGATAGCGGTATTCCTTTCCTGAAAATCTGGGGAAAAAGTCGCACGATCCAACAGAGGAAATTTTCCTTACGTTCTAAATATTTGACAAGCAAACTACATTCTCGGTATTGTCTTGCAATACATTATTTAAACTCTATGTGTTGGAAACGACATCTCAACCCAGCCTCTCTCAAGGGGTTCTCTTTGACACTAATCGGAGCTGGGACTTCCTGGAGGCCGACGGGGGATATGCTACTTCCGGGAGAAAGATTGCATTAGAGAAACTCGCAGGGCAATGCGACGAAACCCACGAAAGGAGGTGAGATAATGGTTTATATGAAGCCAAAAATCCTGGCACAGAGTACTGTTCAGATGGCTGAATGCCGTCCCAACAGCAAGCCGAGTGGAAGACCTTGCAATCCACCGAAGCCCGGGGGGCGCTAATTTAAACATAGTCAGGCGACGAGCATTGAAGTCGTTCGTCGCCTGACTATTGCGGAGGCATTGAGTGTTCATCAAAAGAAGATCAAACGTACTGTATCGAGACTTCCAAACATTCGGATACTTAACTGATAACAGGAACTTTGGCTACAAACTGAAGAACGCCAGTGAGGGATTTGTTGGCGATAAAATTGTTTCTCAAAGCGGAACCGTATTTTTGTCAGTGTTGAGCCGAATACCGCAAAAGCTCGACGACATGGTGAAGCTGATAAATGCCGTTTTTCCAGATGTTGATTTCGGAGTCATAAAAGAAGACGCAAGGGAATTCTTTGGCACGCTTGAAAGAGAAGGTTTCATCGTATCGGGGGAGAGCGTACAGGAGTGCGATGAAAAAGACACTAAGTTCTCGTACAGGAACATCGCATCTGAAATAGTCGATGAATCATTCCCAGGTGTAAATAACAATTTAGCGAGATCGACCCAAGAATTCTTGGAAGAGTATCTTGAAGGACAGCCGCAGCTTACAAATGTACACATCGAAATTACAAGTAGGTGCAATGAGAGGTGCATACACTGCTATATGCCTGGTGACAATAGAAGTATCGAAATAGAATTAAATATCTTTCAGGATTTAGTTAGGCAATGCAGGAAAATGAACGTTTTACACCTGACAATAAGTGGTGGCGAACCGATGCTGCATGGGAACTTCATCGAATTTCTTAGGATGTGCAGGGAATACGAATTCTCAGTAAATATCCTAAGTAACTTGACTCTCCTAACTGACGAAATCCTCGCCGAAATGAAATCGAATTATCTTTTGGGTGTTCAAGTCTCGCTATACTCAATGAAACCAGAGATACATGACGAAATCACCGGAGTTAGAGGAAGTTTTGAGAAGACAAAGAGTGCAATACTGAAACTAATCGAAAATGACGTACCATTGCAGATTGCGTGTCCGATCATGAAAAATAACAAAGGCTGCTACCAAGATGTCGTAGATTGGGCAAAGAAACTGAAAATAAACGCCGGACCCGATTACGTCATCCTGGCAAAATACAATCATTCGACAGAGAATCTGAGTTGTCGATTATCAATAGAAGAAGTCGAAGAAGTAATCTGGGAAAGAGTTCATAAGGACGCAAAATATCTCAAGCAAATGGAGGATGAGTCCTTGAAAAGGGCAAACGTCTCAGTCGAAGATAATATATGCAGCGTTTGTCATTCTTCCATTTGTGTCAACGAAAGAGGCAATGTCTATCCCTGTGCTGGATGGCAGGACTATGTTGTTGGAAATGTAAAGAGAATGTCTCTTCAAGAGATCTGGCTTCACTCAAAAAGAGTAGAATACTTGAGAGGATTGCGTAAACGAGACTTTCCTAAGTGTATCCGGTGTACTGATGGAGAGTTCTGTACGATGTGTTTGGTCAGAAACGCAAACGAAGACGCTTCCGGTGATCCCTTAGTCGTTAACGCGTATTATTGTTCGGTCGCTAAATTGAACAAGACAATTGCATGCCGAGTGAAGAATATTGGCCTGCCCCGGCAGTAATGCAAAATCAGCTCCTCGGTGTACTTTGCTGGCCACGGTCCTCGCCCTGGATCTTTCAAATTCCGTGAAACTTGAGTTTGGCATGGTTCCTCACCCTTCGCCGGTTTATACAAGGAAACTCAAATAAAATTAAAATTTTTGCTATCTATATTCGATACACCGCTTTCATGGCACGAAAAACAATCAGTGAAATCGGTAAATTTTTTCTGAACAGAGTAGGGGAGTTATCCACGAAGCTTTTCTTGGGATATCTTTGATAACCAACAGTATACCCCAGGCCATCGACCTGATCGAACGGCCCGGCTGTCTCGATGATACACAAAATCCTAAACTCCCATCCTGCCGGAAATTAGTTTCCATTATTTTCTGATGAAAAGTAGATTTATCTTAAAATAAATTGAAAAAATGTTATTGAAAATTTTTTTTGGGAAAAATTTCAATAACGTCCGATTAAAAAACAAGACATCAAGTATGCACTTGTTATTTAAGAATACTAAGAACACACAGCCAGTCGATCTGGATATCGGAACCCTATCCAGTCATCTCTGGGAGGCCGCGAACATATTGCGCGGTCCTGTCGATGCTGCCGACTTTAAGACCTACATTTTCCCGCTGCTGTTCTTCAAACGGCTCTCCGATGTCTATGACGAGGAGTTTGCCGGTGCCCTGGAAGAGTCCGACGGCGACGTGGAATTCGCCCAGTTCCCCGAGAACCATCGCTTCCAGGTTCCGGAGGGCTGCCATTGGAAAGATGTCCGGGCCAAGAGCGCCAATGTCGGCCATGCACTTCAAAAGGCCATGCGCTACATCGAGCAAGCCAATCCGGATACCCTGCACGGCATCTTCGGCGACGCCCAGTGGACCAACAAGGACCGCCTCTCCGACGCGCTGCTCAAGGACCTGATTGAGCACTTCTCATCGCTAAATCTTGGCAATGAGCCCTGTCAGGCGGACATCCTTGGCCAGGCCTACGAATACCTGATCAAGAAGTTTGCCGACCTTACCAACAAGAAGGCCGGTGAATTTTATACCCCGCGCTCGGTGGTCGCGCTGATGGTCCGCATCCTTGCGCCCAAGGCCGGTGAAACCATCTATGACCCGGCCTGCGGAACCGGCGGCATGCTCCTTGAGGCGCTACACCATGTCAAAGAGCATGGCGGCGACGAAAACCTGATGCTGGGCAAGCTTTATGGCCAGGAAAAGAACCTGACCACATCCTCCATAGCCCGGATGAACCTCTTTCTCCACGGCGCTGAAGATTTCCATATCGAGCGTGGCGATACCTTGCGGCTGCCGGCCTTTTATTCGGGCGACAGCCTCGCCACCTTTGACTGCGTCATCGCCAATCCTCCTTTCTCCCTCGAAAAATGGGGGGATGACGTTTGGATCAACGATCCCTACGGCCGCAACTTTGCCGGGCTACCGCCAGCCAAATCCGGCGACTTCGCCTGGGTTCAGCACATGGTCAAGTCCATGGCCCGCAAGACCGGCCGCATGGCCGTGGTGCTTCCCCATGGTGTGCTGTTCCGCATGTCCAAGGAGGGCGAAATCCGGCGCAAGCTGTTGGAAATGGACATCCTTGAAGCGGTGATCGGCCTTGGCCAGAACATTTTCTATGGCACCGGCCTCGCGCCCTGTGTGCTGGTCTTCCGGGACAGCAAGCCCAAGGCCTACCGTCAGAAGGTGCTGTTCATCGACGCCTCGAAGGAGTTCAAGACCGGCCGCGCCCAGAACGAGCTGCTGTCCGAACACGTGGACAGCATCCATCTCTGGTACACGAGCTATCAGGATGTCGAAGGGATCTGCCGGGTGGTCACGCTCGACGAAATCCGCGAGAACGATTTCAACCTGAACATCCCCCGCTACGTGGAGCCAGTGATCGAGGAAGAATCCATGACCATCGATCAGGCCATCTCCAATTTCAAGGCCTCACTGGAGGCGGCTTATGCAGCCGAGGATCGACTGAAAGGGTTATTGGCAAGCGCAGGATTGATTCGGGGGAAAAGATGAAAACGACTGATTGTAAAATCTATTACATGGGTCATATCGCTGCCGCCGACCCGTATGGGAATAACGTAGCCTGGGTATGCCCTGCCTGCGGATATCCGATTCTTTTTGTCTGCTTGGAAAATCAGAAGGGGTTTGACGGAAAATTTACAAACTGCAAAGGGTGCGGCAAGTCTTTTACTCTTCGGCCAGAAAACCGGAACACCCTTGTTATTGAGGCGGCCGAATGAGTAAGCACATCTCCCAATCTCAACTCGAATCCTACCTCTGGGGCGCGGCCACCTTGCTGCGCGGCTACATCGACGCCGGGGATTATAAGCAGTTCATCTTCCCGCTGCTGTTCTATAAGCGCCTCTGCGACGTGTACGACGAGGAACTGGCCGACGCGCTGGAGGAGTCCGGCGGCGATCAGGCGTATGCCGCGCTTCCCGAGCAACACCTCTTCCAGGTCCCTGCGGACGCCCATTGGAAGGCCACTCGCACTATGGTTAGTAACGTGGGTAAGACCATTCAGGATTCCCTGCGGGCCATTGAAACGGCCAACCCCGATACCCTGTACGGAGTCTTCGGCGACGCTCAGTGGACCAACAAGGATCGCCTGCCGGACCACATGTTACGCGAGCTGATCGAGCATTTCAGTTCACAGGCGCTTTCGCTCTCCAATTGCCCGGAGGATGAGCTGGGCGTGGGTTACGAGTTTCTGATTAAGAAGTTTGCCGACGATTCCGGCCACACCGCCGCGGAGTTCTATACCAACCGCACCGTGGTTCACCTGATGACCGAAATACTCGAACCCAGGCCGGGAGAGTCGATCTATGACCCCACCTGCGGTTCGGCGGGCATGCTGCTCTCCGCCGTCGCCCATCTGAAGCGGCAGAACAAGGAGTGGCGGAACCTGCGGCTGTTTGGCCAGGAGCGCAACCTGCTCACCTCAGCCATCGGCCGGATGAACCTGTTCCTGCATGGCATCGAGGACTTCCGAATCGTCCGGAGCGATACTCTGGCCAATCCCGCCTTTGTCGAAGGCGACCGGCTCATGCAGTTCGACGTGGTCCTGGCCAATCCGCCGTATTCCATCAAGCAGTGGGACCGCGATGCCTGGGCCGCCGATCCATGGGGCCGGAACATTTACGGCACTCCGCCCCAGGGCCGCGCCGACTATGCCTTCTGGCAACACATCATCAAGAGCATGAAGCCCAAAACCGGCCGCTGCGCCATCCTGTTTCCACATGGCGTCCTCTTCCGCAATGAAGAATCTGCGATGCGCGAAAAGCTGGTCGCCCACGACATAGTGGAGTGTGTGCTGGGGCTCGGCCCCAACCTCTTTTACAACTCGCCCATGGAAGCCTGCGTCGTCATCTGCCGCATGAACAAGCCCAATGAGCGCAGGAACAAGGTGCTCTTCATCAACGCGGTGAACGAAGTGACCCGCGAGCGGGCGCAGAGCTTTCTTACCGATGACCACCTCCAGCACATTGTTAATGCCTACCATGCCTTTGCCGATGAGGACGGCTTTGCCCGGGTGGTCAGCAATGACGAGATCCGGGAGAAAGGCAGCAATCTCAGTATTCCACTCTACATTAGGGCGGATAACGGAAACGGCAATGGCAAAAGGGCGGCCGAAACCATCAGTCTCAAACAGGCCATTACGAATTGGCAGGAAAGCTCGAAGGCATTACGGGAATCCATGAACGGATTGTTTGAGGTGCTTGAACAACAGACAGACCATTTTTGTTGCGACACGGAAATGGTCCGGGATCAATCGCCTGACTGCCACGAAATTGAATAGGACCTCCGACGAAATAGCGCCACGATCTTGAAAACGGAAAAAGAAATGAGTGATCTGAAAAAAAGCGATCCTGGCCCGGACTACGCGCACCTCTTAACCGAGGTGAAAGAGCGCATCCGCTCGGCACAACACGCCGCGCTGAAGGCAGTCAATACCGAGCTGGTCGGGCTTTACTGGGATATCGGGCGGATCATCGCCGAACGTCAGGAAAAGGCGGGATGGGGCAGGTCGGTCGTGGAAAACCTGTCCGCGGACTTACGGCGGGAGTTTCCCGGAGTCGCTGGTTTTTCGGTTCAGAATCTCTGGTACATGCGCCAGTTATATTTGGAATACAATGGCCATGAAAGGCTCCAACCATTGGTTGGAGAAATTGCCTGGGCTCACAATCTGGTCATCATGAGCAAATGCAAGGACCCCCTGGAGCGCGAATTCTACATCCGCATGACCCGCAAGTTCGGTTGGTCAAAGAACGTGCTCATTCATCACATCGACAACCAGAGCTACGAGAAATCCTTGCTTGGCCAGACCAATTTCGACCAGGCGCTGACGCCGGAACTACGCGCCCAGGCCAAGCTGGCGGTGAGGGATGAATACACCTTCGATTTTCTGGAACTGGGCGAGGAACACAGTGAGTGGGAACTGGAGCGGGCGCTGATTGCCCGGATCGAGGATTTCCTGCGGGCCATGGGCGGCATGTTCGCCTTCATGGGCAGCCAGTACCGGTTGGAAGTTGACGGTGAAGAGTTCTTCATCGACCTGCTGCTGTTCCATCGCCGGTTGCGCTGTCTGGTGGCCATCGAGCTGAAGATCGGCAAATTCAGGCCGGAGTTCGTCGGCAAGATGCAGTTCTATCTGACCGCGCTGGACCGGCAGGTTCGGCAGGAGGACGAGAATCCTTCCATCGGCATCATTCTCTGCAAGGAAAAGAACCGCACTATCGTCGAGTACGCCTTGCATGACGCCCGCAAGCCCATCGGCGTGGCGACTTATGAAATCACCAGGACGTTGCCCAAAGAATTGAAGGGACAACTGCCTCAGCCGGAAGAGATCGCCGCCTTGCTTGAAGGAATGGAAGAATGAGCAAGCAATTCCTGAAGCCCGGCTGGAAGATGGTCAGTTTCGGCGACATCGCGCAGAACGTTGCCGTGCGGGTGGACCCTGCCGATGCCAAAACCGAGATCTATGTCGGGCTGGAGCATCTCGAACCCAGCACGCTGCACCTGCGCGAGTGGGGGCATCCGTCCGATGTCACCGGACAAAAACTGGCCTTCAAAAAGGGCGATGTAATTTTCGGCCGCCGCCGCGCTTATCAACGCAAACTAGCCGTGGCCGAGTTTGACGGCATCTGCTCAGCTCACGCCATGGTCGTGCGGGCAAAGTCAAAGATGATTCTGCCGGAGTTTTTGCCATTCTTCTTGCAGTCCGACATGTTCATGGAACGGGCGATTGAAATATCTGTGGGCTCGCTTTCTCCGACAATCAACTGGAAGACGCTACGAGTGCAGGAGTTCCCGCTGCCTCCCCTCGATGAACAGAAAAGCATTGCCGAGATCCTGTGGGCTGCAGAAGCGGCGGCATCGGCTTACCAAAAGGCCCTTGACCATATTCACATTGCTTCTCAAATTCGTCTTGAGTACACTCTTGACACCCTGGGCTGTCCTGAATTGACGCTGCCTGAAGCTCTTTCCGATAGCCCTGAGAGCGGTTGCTCAGCTCCACCAGCATCCGATGAAACTGGCCACTGGGTATTGTCGTTGGCAGCCCTTTCTGCCAATGGATATGTCCGAGGAAAAGTAAAGAATCCGCACCCAAAGGGTGCGGCTTTAAAAATAGCCCCCCATAGGGGGCAGGGGACAGTGCATAATTGACGCGCATTGCTGGGATTAACATGGAGCAAAATGCCAATTAATTGGACTTTGCCAATTTTATGCATCGACAGTTATGCATCAATTTTCAAACTGCGGCCTGATGGCCATACCCATTCGGGACCGGCATAGCCAATAAACATTACCACACCCATAGGGTGTGGGTTTCTGCTTCGCACTAAAGCCGGTCGCGAAAACCAACAAAATGATTGGCGCCATCATAGGCAAAGGTGATTTGCTCATTTCACGCTCGAATACGGTCGATTTTGTTGGGTTTGCAGGGATTTTTGACGAAGATCGCACGGATGTTTCCTTCCCTGACACCATGATGCGATTGCCAGTAAATATGAAGAAAGCGATTCCTGATTATCTTGAACTGGTGCTTCTTTCTAATCGGGGTAGGCGCCACATGATGAAGACTGCTTCAGGCACCAGCAGCAGCATGAAAAAGATCAACAGGAAGACCCTTGCTGAATTCAGATTCCCTGTTCCAGATCTTGATACTCAGAGACAGATTGTGTCGGAATTCAATGAACAGAAGAAGCATCGAGAAACAATTGCAAATCACGTATCCAAGATTAGTAGGATGCTCTCGTTGTTCAGCTATGAAAAGTTAGGAGCCGCCCATGTTTAACAAAGAAAAACACAATTGATAAAATGGCTTTCGAAACGCTCTGCGGCGGGGTGCCATCGAAAATGGTTGCCGAAGAACGCGCCTGTTAAGCGGTGAGGTTAAAAGCTGATCCTTTGAAGGTATGGCTTGTACGATGAATGTGCTGATCGATACAAATATTCTGATTCCGCTTGAAGATACCGCCCGCATTCTTAGCCCTTCTCTGGCTGAAATGCGCCGATTGGCCGAAAAAAACGGGCATGTTATATACATTCACCCTGTGCAGTCAGAAGATATAAGCCGAGACAGAGATGAAAACAGACGCAGTATTGTGTTATCTCGGCTACGGCAATATCAAACAATCCCGTCTCCTCCACAGTTATCTGAAGCTGAATTACAGCAGTATGGCTGGAAGCAAACGAGTGATAATGACAGAATAGATAATTTACTGCTTCATGCTTTATGTCGTGGTGCGGTTCATTTCCTTATAACTAATGACCGCGGTATCCATAGAAAGGCTCGGCAGTCACAGATTCAAGAACAGGTGCATCGACTTGATCAATTCCTTGCCTTCCTTGAATTACAAACTGCTACAAAACGGCCACCACCCTTCGGAATTCAGGAATGTTATCTGCATGAATTTGATGTTAATCAACCTTTCTTTGACTCCTTGAGAAATGGCTATAAGCAATTTAATCCATGGTATTTAGAGGCGGCAGGCAACCATAGACGGTCTTGGTGTGTACATGACAATGGAACATTGCAAGCCATTTGCATCTATAAGAAAGAGGTACGGCCCATCATTGTTGACAAGGGAACGTCCTTGGATGGAAACGCGTTAAAGCTATGCACATTCAAGGTCGGTGAAGGTGTCCGCGGGCGAAAACTTGGTGAACGCCTACTATTCTCTGCCTTTAAGTATGCAGCTGAACAAGATATTCCTTTCGTCTACCTGCACACCTACGGCAAGGAACACGAGTTGCTTGTTGCATTGTGTCAGGATTATGGTTTTGAATTAGCCGGACAATACAACGGAAGAGATGATGTTTATTTGAAAAGAATGGTCCCCCCTATTTGTGATTCATCTGCAATAGATCCATTAACATTTGCGATGAAATACTATCCCCATTTTCAGGATGCTGATAATGTCGGAAAATTCATCGTACCTATTCGCCCCGATTATCACAACGACCTTTTTGCTGATACGAGCGATACTGCAAGAGGATTATTTGCGAAAGATCCAAGTTTGTATAACCCGCAATCAAATACGATAAAAAAAGCATATGTCTGTCATGCGAACATCAAGCAGATTAAAGCGGGTGATCTATTAATGTTTTATAGAACTCATGACCGACAAAGCGTCGAATGCATCGGAGTTGTCGAACAGACCTATCGTGGACGAGAAATTGACCGGGTTTTGCCTCTCGTCTCAAAACGAACAGTATTTTCAAAACCAGAAATCGAAAAATGGCTGGAAAGGGAAACGTTGGTTATCTTGTTTCGATTCATTCCGCATATTCCTCCGGTCCGGCAAAGAATACTCACCCAAAATGAGATCATAGGGCCAATTCAAAGCATCAGGAAAATAGGACATCAACAATATTTACAATGCTTCGGAAGGTGTTTAAAATAATGAGTCGATTTGTACTGATTTCGATACATCCGGAGCACGCATATAATATTCTTGCCGGAAAAAAGGTGTTCGAATATCGCAAAGTTATTCCGAGTAAGGGAGTAACTCATTTAGTACTGTATTGTACGGCACCGGTGAAGAAGATCGTAGCTGTTGCAGAAGTTTTGGATTACGTGGTTGGTTCGCCGACGCATGTATGGAATCTTACGGTATATGGTTCTGGAATTTCCCGACAGTTTTTTCGTAATTATTTTTCGGGTCAGCGTAGCGCCAATGCCATTGTCCTGGGAACTATCTATAAAATGCCAGTAGCCATCGAATTGCGCGAGCTGAGAGGGAAAAAGACACCTCCGCAATCCTTTTCCTATCTCGATGATGCAGACGCGGAGCTGGTTTTACAAAGGATTACTAAGATACCAGTGATTCCTCCTTCAATGCTGTTTGTCGGAGGCATCCACGGTGTGGGTAAAAGCACAATATGTCATGGTGCTTTTTCTCCCCTTGGATATCAATGTGAAACAGCAAGTTCGTTGATTATAACCCATGGTCGGAGTATTGAAAAAAACAAACACGTGAGTGATGTTCCAGGTAATCAATCAGCACTGATTGAACAGTTGATATTAGCAAAAAAGCATTACTCCCGCTTGCTTCTTGATGGTCACTTCACTCTAATCAATCGTCAGGGACAAATTGAGCCAATTGACACATGTGTCTTCGAAGCTATAAATCCTGATCAATTAATCCTGATAAAGGGGGAAACCGAAGAAATTTCCAGGCGTTTGAATGCCAGGGACAGCACGAGATGGGACAGTTCGTTCTTGACAAAATATCAAGACATGGAAACAGAGCATGCGCGGTATGTATCAGAAAAAATAGGTGTCCCATTGCAGGTTTTTGATAACACCGTCAGTGCTGCAAAGCTTGCAAGATCATTTCAGAGGAGATGTCATTAATGTTCGGCTTTAACGAAGAAAACACCGTCGAACAAATGGTTCTCGACACGCTCTGCGGCGGCGTGACTTCGAACATAGTCGCCGAAGAAAGCGCCTGTTATGGCGGCGAGATCAAAGGCTGGCGTTTCGTATCCCCCGAGGATCTGCCCCGCCAGCACTGCGATGTGCTGGTGGAATCGATTGTGCGCGACGCCCTCATTCGCCTGAACCTGGAAATCAAGGCCCAGCCCGACCGCGCCGACGAGGTCCTTTACCGCTTGCGGACAATTCCGCTGTCGGTGCAGAGCGAAGGCCTGGTGCGAGCCAACGAACTGTTTGCCGAATGGCTGCGGGGGGACAAATCCATGCCCTTTGGGGAGCGCGGCGAACATACGCCGGTGCGCCTGATCGACTTCGAGGACCTAAGCAACAACGATTATGTGGTCACCAACCAGTGGGTCTACCCGGTCAAGGAAAGCGGCCGCCGGTTCGACATTGTCATGCTGGTCAACGGTATTCCGCTGGTGATCGGCGAGGCCAAGACGCCGGTCCGCCCGGCGGTGACCTGGGTGGACGGAGCCAGCGACATCCATAACGGCTATGAAAAGAGCGTGCCGCAGATGTTCGTGCCCAACGTCTTCTCCTTCGCCACCGAGGGCAAGTGCTATCGCTGCGGCTCGGTGCGCATGCCGATTGATATCTGGGGGCCGTGGCACGATTTGGGCGATAAGGCGGAGGGAACATTGGCAGATGTGCAGCGCTCCATCCGCTCCATGCTGCGCCCCAATATAATTATGGACATCCTGCAGAACTTCACCTTGTTCGCCACCGACAAGAAGCACCGGCGCATCAAGATCATCTGCCGCTACCAGCAGTACGAGGGCGCCAACCTGATGGTGGCCCGCGTGGTCAAGGGCTCTCCCAAGAAGGGCCTGATATGGCATTTCCAAGGTTCGGGCAAGTCGCTCTTGATGGTGTTTGCGGCGCAGAAGCTACGGATGCACCCCAAACTCGGCAACCCCACAGTGATGATCGTGGTGGACCGCATTGACCTGGATACCCAGATCACCGCCACCTTTAACGCCGCCGATATCCCGAACATGATCGGGGCCGCCACCCGGCAGGAGCTGCAAAGCCTGTTGGCGGCCGATACCCGCAAGATCATTATCACCACCATTCACAAGTTCGGCGAGGCGGACGGCCGTCTGAACGAGCGTTCGAACATCATCGTGATGGTGGACGAGGCGCATCGCACCCAGGAAGGCGACCTGGGGCGCAAGATGCGCAACGCGCTTCCCAATGCCTTTCTTTTTGGCCTGACCGGCACGCCGATAAACAAGCGGGACCGCAACACCTTCTGGGCTTTTGGCGCGGATGAGGATGAGCAGGGCTATATGAGCCGCTACTCGTTCCAGGAATCGATCCGGGACAGGGCCACGCTGCCGCTCCATTTCGAGGCGGTCGACGTGAAGCTGCGCATCAACAAGGATGCCATCGACGAAGCCTACGCCCAGATGACCGATGCACTGAGCGAGGAGGATCGTGACGATCTTGCCAAGCGGGCCGCCAAGATGGCCGTGCTGATCAAGGCCCCGGTGCGGGTGGGCGCGATCTGTCAGCACATTGCAAACCACTATCAGCAGAAGGTGGAGCCGAATGGCTTCAAGGCCCAGGTGGTGACCTTCGATCGGGAATGCTGCGTTCTCTACAAGAAGGCCATGGACGAGCTGGTCGGCCTGGAGGCCAGCGCCATCGTCATGCACACCCAGGGTGGCAAGTCCGATGAATACGCTTCATTCAAGTTGGGCAAAGACGAGGAAGAAAAGCTTCTCGACCGTTTCCGCGATCCGAACGACCCGCTCAAGTTCCTGATTGTCACTTCCAAACTCCTGACCGGCTTTGATGCGCCCATTCTACAGGTGATGTACCTGGACAAACCGATGAAGGACCACAACCTGCTGCAGGCCATCTGCCGCACCAACCGCCTCTATCCCGGTAAGACCCATGGGCTGATCGTGGATTACCTTGGCATCTTTGATGACGTGGCCACAGCCCTCGATTTCGATGAAAAGGCGGTGCAGAGGGTCATCACCAACCTGGACGAGCTCAAGAAAGAGCTGCCCGGCGTGATGGCGAAATGCCTGGCATTCTTCCCCGGGGTGGACCGCACCGTCGGCGGCTACGAGGGACTGATCGCGGCGCAGGACTGCCTGCCGGATAACGAGACCCGGGACAAGTTCGCGGCGGAATACTCAGTCCTATCCCGTTTGTGGGAGGCGCTGTCTCCCGATCTCTGTCTCCGCCCCTATGAAAAGGACTACAAGTGGCTGACCCAGGTTTATGAGTCGGTGAAGCCGCCGAGCGGCAATGGCAAGCTGCTCTGGCACGCCCTGGGAGCCAAGACCATCGAGCTGGTGCATGAGAACGTGCATCTGGAGACGGTGCGCGACGATCTCGACACCCTGGTGATGGACGCTGAGGTCCTCGAAGGGCTGCTCGATGCCAAGGACCCGGACAAGAAATCCAGGGAAATGGAGATCAAGCTCATTGCCCGCCTGCGCAAGCACAAGGACAATCCGATTTTCGTCGCCTTGGGCGAGCGGCTCGAAAAGCTCAAAGAGCGGCATGAACAGGGGCTGCTCCACAGTCTCGACTTCCTAAAGGAGCTGCTGACCCTGGCCAGGGAGGTCGTCAAGGCCGAGAAGCAGGTGGATCCGGTCGATGAACAGGCCAAGGCCAAAGCGGCCCTCACAGAACTGTTTGCCGAAATAAAGAACGGCACAACGCCGATGGTTATCGAGAGAATCGTGAAAGACATCGACGAAATCGTGCGCCTGGTCCGGTTCCCCGGCTGGCAAAACACCAAAGCCGGAGAGCGCGAGGTCCAGAAGGCCCTGCGCAAAGTGATTTACGTGAAGTATCAGGTCAAGGACCAGGATCTGTTCGACAAGGCGTTCGGATATATCCGGCAGTACTACTGAGAACCGGATGGAATGAGAAAAAGCGCATGCCATGATGACTTCCGATTGTATTAGGGCCGCCAAGAACGATTTAGCCAACGCACGCCGGTACCTTGAATCTGATGAGGCGGTTAACTAAATCGCGGACAAAATCGGCTCCGCGCTGGATTGGGCCATGGAGAGGGTTGGCTGATTGCGAAAGGTCATCAAATCAGTCATGGTAAAGGATAAGAGAGCACGCGTGAAGCATCCTCGAAAAATGATCCGCTTGGCTTGCGCTCGCGGATAACGGGCCTTTCTGAGGAGACCATATCTATGGATTTTGAACTGATGGGCGACAGCAATACAAACCCAACCCTCTCGATGGCCGAATGGAAAACTAAGGTTCATGAATGCTTGGAAAAAACGGAGCAAGCGGTCCGGCAACTGCTCGCCCATAGCGAGTCCGACCAAGACGCAGGGGTGAGCCATGGACTTTAAAACGGCTGCCATTCAGGGTATGCAGCAGGCCGAAATGGCACTGCACGCCAACACCATTGGAGCAAGAGGGGTGCATCCATGAGGCTAAGGTTTGTTTCTTCCCTATTAATTTTCCTGAGTGCCTACTCGCCACTCTCCATAATTTTTCTGATACAGGATTTCGATTTTGCCAAGAAAGAGGTGATTCACCCAGGGATAGTCTGGCCCATCCTTGGACTATCCATTCTGTCCTGTGTTCTCCTATGGGTGACAGTTCGATACCTCAAGGGTTCTTCGCCCCCGATAACTGTAAAGTCGGTCTCCAACCGCTCCGGGGAACTTATCAATTACAGCATTCCGTACATGATTTCCTTCTTTGTTATGGATCTTGGCAACTTGAAACTATTGCTCAGCTTCGGATTTTTCATGTTCATCATGTATTGGCTAACCATGAAAACCCACAATATTTTCATCAATCCGGTTCTGGCCGTCATGGGATACAATATCTACGACGTTCATTACGAACGGAATGGCAATGAGTGCGAGGATTTCTTTCTGGTAAAGGGACCCCGCCTCCGGAAAAACGAACGCTGCCGAATCGTTGAGATATCAGAGCAGCTATATGTCGTAACTGAGCGCAACCCAGAGGTGTAAACATGGACGCGTTAAAAAAAACACTAGATACCATCAAAGCAATTGACTGGGACAGCGCTTCGGTTTCGTTCTTTGTAGTCAAACGAATGCTCATCCAGCGCAGTGCGAAATATGATGTTTTCCATGTCAATGTTGATGAGCCACTCAGAAAAAAGTTGAGAAACATAACAGCTGGAAAAATTAAGAAATCCAATGTGGCAATTGAGTATGATTTCAACACGGCCGACTTGGATGATAACCTGCTTGGCTTACCGACTGCCGATACGGATTTACATGCAATTCTACAAACCCTCCAAAGTGATGAAGACCCGCCGACAGTAGAACAATACAAAGCACTGCTGGGTTCCTGGCTTTATATTGCTCGCCTGGACATCAAGGATCAGCCTCCTCTGTTTTCTGCTCGCCGCGTTTCGGAAGGATGGACCACCAAAAAGGTGATGCAACTAATCAACATGGTTTTTCAGAACAATATGCTGGTAGACCTTGGCGAGCAGGAGATCTTCCGTATCGACGGCAAGGTCGACTTCTTCACCTATGGCGGCTTTATTTTTATCGCCGATAAGAAGAACTTCGAAACAGCACTGAATTTTCGAGAAGGTATGGAGCGGAACCGTGACGAGATCGTTAAAGAGTTCTCTTCACTGGGGCTATTTGAAAATGCGGCTGCGGTCTCCGATCTGGTTGGGAATAATCTTCGTCACCTGAGAAGGCTGTCCCAAGTCAAAAAAGCGGGCTACTACAAAGACCCCAACTTTTTGGCCAACCTGAGAAAGGTGAGCCAAGAAGATGGATGGGGAATCCAATACTCACCTGATGGAAAACTACTTGTCACCGAAGACGACATTGAAACCGTCCTTCGAGTTTTGAATAACGACCGTCTCACATCAAAGATAAATGCCGAAAATTTTGATGTTGATGTGAAGCACAAGCTTGGTGCTGGTGGCTAACTACGCGGAATAATCATTGGGATAATCATAGCCTATGTGATTGTCGGGTGGTTAAGGGCGGTCCTCCAGCAAAAAGCCCCTGGCCCACAAGGGAGTCTATGAAGGCATCTCCGGGCGGCGGAGATGCATAGCCTATGAGATTGGCCGCAGACCCAATCTGGCGATACGTGCTGATCAAAAGGGAGAAGAAGAGGCAAGCAATAAAAGTTTACATAATCATGCTTATCAGACATTATATAAAATATATCAATTGGTTATTAAATTTGTCCAATGGACATAGGGATCAGAGTTTTTAATATCCATAGAGGTAAAATGAACGGCAAAAGGTGCTCCCTATTCTTCTACTAACATGGAGGCACTGTGCCGCGCATCGCGAAAATTCTTGATTAACATAAATAGGTGACGGTTATCGGTGGCTGAAGGTACAAATCCGAAATGGCTATAAAAGGCCGCAGCGGAATCATTTTTTGCATGAACAGCAAGTGATCGCACTCCCACAATATCGGCAACTTGCAAAGCACGCCCCAAGGCATCCAGAAGCAACCCAGCCCCGATTCCCCGGCCTTGCCATTCACTATGCACTGCAAGACGCGCCAGAATAAGAAGTGGTATTGGGTGAAGTGGCATACCTTTGAGAACACGCTCCGGTGCATCAGCATGCCGGACCTCACCCGCCACAATTGTATAGAATCCGACGACCGTTTCGCCGCTCAGTCCGAGATATGTCTGTGACGAATTCATCTGTTGCGCCCGTAAAGCATGACGAATGAGGAATCGATCAAGTTCACGTTGGCCGCAGGTGAATGTGTCAACCCCATGCGTCCGCTGCAATTTTTCGATCCGCATTGCCGGCGTCATGATTCATCAAAAACGGAAGATTCCCGGAACAGCCGTTCAAGGCGTGGAATACGACGGGGCGCAGCGTCTAGAGCGGCAATAAAAGCATTCCAATTATTTGCGTCAAGTGTGAAGATACGCCGATCCGCCAGCCGTTCTTCAGCTTCGCTCAGAGCCGTTTCAAGAACGAATTCGCTGACGGACTTTCGCGCAGCGGTAGCGGCAGCCTGAAGCGTCTGTTTAGCGGATTTGCTGAGTCGCAAATCAAGTTTTTCAGTTCTATTTGTACGTTGAGTGTTCATGCTGAAAATATATGAAATCCGCCAGACAATGTCAATACAATTGAAATTGATTTATCAGAGTTTCGCAAGCAGGATCAATTTTGAGGATTACGGTGCAGATTCAAAATCATTTTTTTATAGACCTTTTATGCCCCAAACACCCTATCGGGAAACAGGCGCCCCAAGTATCTGCTTGGCTTCTTCATGCCCTTGATCGGCAGCCAGCTGATACCACATCGTTGCTTCAACATAATTCTGCGGGACACCCTGGCCATTGGCATAACAAACGCCCAAATAATACTCTGCCAAAGCGAACTTTTGAATTGCGGACTTGCGGAACCATCTCGCCGCCTCGACATAATCCTGCTGAACTCCTTTGCCGACGTAATACATCAAACCCAGGTTGTACTGCCCAACCTTATGCCCATGCTCTGCGGCCTTGCGATACCATTTCACCGCCTCGGCATGGTCTATCGGAACACCCTGCCCGACTTCATAACAAAATCCAAGGCTGTTTTCCGAACTTGCATATCCCTGCTCTGCAGCTTTGCGGAACCATTCCATTGCCTTTACATAATTCTTCCGCACCCGTTCACCATTACGGTAACAAATGCCCACATTGTGCTTCGCAACCGCAAGCCCTTGCTTTGCAGCCTTACGATACAAATTTAAGGCTTTGGCATAATCCTGCGGCACTCTCAGTCCTTGGGAATAACAAGCGCCAAGATTGTTTTCTGCATCGGCATGCCCATGCTCCGCGGCCTTGCGATACCATTTCACCGCCTCGGCATGATCCTGCTGCACTCCCAGGCCGTTTGCATAACAAACCCCAAGATTAAATGCCGCTTCCGCATACCCCTGTTCTGCAGCCTTACGAAACCATTTTACGGCCTCTTCATAATTCTGCGGCATCCCATGACCAAAAAAATAATTCATCCCCAACGTATACTGCGATTCAGGACCAACGGCATTTACATCGTCTGATTTTTTCTGGAAAGCCTTGACGCGCACTTCCATAAACCAAACTCCTTCCCTGTCTATTGAAAAATGGACTCTACTTTTTATTATACTTGATAAATCATTCTTTCAAAGTTTTGGAATGTCCGCCAGCTCGTTGCTAATTATTTTATATGAATTAAGGATTAATTTTATCGGGAAAATTCAAATTCTGTAGGTCGAGTAGGCTGGGGAAGTCTCACCCCCAGCTTACTCATGGAATCGTAAGTGACCTTATCGATTCATCCGGCTCGGATCGCAACAACGATTCGTGCGTTATACTGCAATGATACGCAGGTCATTATTTTAATTAATTATAAGAATATTGCCAACAGGATCCAAAGATGGTGTCTGTCGGGCGCGATCGCAAGAATTTTCGGGAGTGAACAGGCTGATGCGATGTTTTTATTAAAACAAGAAAATTGGCCGGTAATTAGCTGTTTATATGAAAATGTTGTGATATTTGCAACACAGAGTACGAATTGTTGCCGTATCTAAAAATGCCCGATAATCGCAATTGAGCGCTTTTGCCAATTTTTTTGCCCATTCCTTGCCCATAGCCCGTTTACCGGTTTCCATCTCGGAAATATGTCGCTGATGAATTCCCGTCATTTCAGCAAGCTCTTTTTGAGTCAAGTCCTCACGCACACGGTATCCTCTGATTGCAATGCCACTTCTGTTCCAGCAAACTTCCGGAAAGGCCTCTTCAATAGTAAGATTATTTTCTTTTGCGGCATGCTCCGGTACATCGGTCAGATCTGTTACCTGATAAGCTTTGGCGGCGCGACGCAAACGTTTCGATAGCCTCCGGCGACCCAATGAAACGCGCTACTGTTTGCCTAGTATGGCGCTTTTTCGTGTGTTCCAACATAAATTATCTCCACCAATCTGATTTGCTCGGCATCTTCTCGCCAAACGGCCACATAGGTTGGATGCCCTTTTTTCAGGTGGCAGTGGTGTTCTCCAGCGGAGATTTTGCTGTAATTCAGCCAGTCGCGCGTGAAACCTGCAGCCATTTAATCGAAAAAACTAGTCCAGATTTGGCGATATCGTCAAAGGTGGTGAGGATCTTCCCCAGCGTATAAGGAGCATATGAATTTGATAACGGCTCTGAAAGAATTTGGGCTGTTTTATTCGAAAATGGGGGCCACTCTTGCCAGCACCTCATCCATGATCGATTCGGGCACGCTTTCTAATTTGCGGCCGTAGCGTGAACCAATATCAAGGGCACGAGGTTGGTCACATCGTATGATGCCCGTTGTTTTGGTTCCTGCCCCCACAAGTGATACGGCAAAACCTGCCGTGCGAGCAAAGTTCCCGGCTGTAGTGATTGGCAGAACCACCGGGGTTTTTGTCACCTCATTGAAAGAATCAGGTGATACGATCAGGACAGGCAGTGTTCCCTGTTGCTCATGTCCGGCAGTCGGGTCGAGCGATACCAGGTAAATGTCTCCGCGTTTCACAGCAGCTCGCCACCAACTGGTTTTGCGTCAAGCCATTCCCTATCTTCGGCAGTCAGATCAGCCGAGGCATCACATTGAGCCAAAAGTTCATCCAGGCTATAACGTGACCGCGGATTTGGTTCGATCACCAGGCGCCCATCATCGACAGTGACGCCGACCTTGGCGCCTGCCTGGAGGTGCAGCAGCTCAAGAAGGGCGGGAGGAACCGTCAGCATGATTGAGCCGCCTACTTTTCGCAAGGTCGTTGTGTGCATAATTACGCCTTTCGTGTTAAATTATATAAAAATATAACATATTTTTTGTATTTTTCAAGAGAATTTTGCAGGCTCCGAGCGGAGGCGAAGTGCGGCCGGCACGAAATCCTCGCGAACTGAAGCGTCCCAGCTTATATGCCAAGCGACCAACTCATGCTTTAATGCTTGAGAAAGAATGAAGGAGTCGAGATTTACATAATCCACCCCATAGCATTTTCCAGGCGCGGCTCCTTATTTTAACATCTCCTTTTAAAGGAAAAGAGCCGTTTAAAGGAAAAGAGCCGTGAAAAAGCAAACCGCAGGACCATCTCCCGGGTTCTCCCGCCGGCCGGAATACAAAATCACATTTGAGTCCAGCCCCAAGAGGGTGAGAATGTTTGTGGGAGATGCTCTTGTTGTCGATTCAAGGCACGCACACCTTCTGCGGGAAACCGGTCACATGCCCGTCTATTATTTCCCGCGGGAAGATGTCCGTATGGACCTTCTCGAACGGACTGATCATTCCACTCATTGTCCATTTAAAGGAAATGCCTCCTATTGGACGATCATGATCGATGGCCGAACACTTAAAAACGCGGTCTGGAGTTATGAATGCCCCTATGATGAGGTGGTTGAGATCCGCGGCTTTCTCGCATTCTACTGGGATCGGATGGATCGGCGCTTAGAGGAAGATGAAGAGGTTTTCGGGCATCCCCGTGACCCGTATCACCGGATCGATGTGCGGGCAAGCTCCCGAAGGGTTCAGATACAAATAAATGATGAAGTAATAGCAGACAGCACTCATGCCCTCTTTGTTTTCGAAACCGGGCTTATCACGCGGTACTACCTGCCTCCGGAAGATGTTCGCACAAATTTGCTGATTTCAAGCGAAACCACGTCCATTTGTCCTTACAAAGGCTTGGCCCGTTATTGGTCCGTCCAAGTTCGCGGAAAAACCTATAAAGATGTCGCATGCTCCTATCCTGATCCGCTCCCGGAACAGCCACGTCTAAAGAACAGGCTATGCTTTTTTAATGAAAAAGTGGATTCATCAAAAGTGGAGTGAGAACCTGCGGATGAGTAGCAAAAAGTTTGCGGGATCTGTATATCGAGGTGAAATGATGAAAATCGGTATGGCAGCGGATCACGGTGGTTTCGAACTGAAAACCCGGTTGAAGGAATTGCTGATCGCAGCTGGATACGAGGTAGTTGATTTCGGTGCGGGGCGCCTTGTCCCGGATGATGACTATCCCGATTTTGTTATCCCGCTGTCTCGGGCGGTCGCACGCGGTGAAGTCGTTCGCGGGCTGGCGATCTGCGGAAGCGGGGTCGGCGCATGCATGGCGGCAAACAAGGTCCCTGGCGGGCGGGCCGCAATGATCACCGACGGTTTTTCCGCCCATCAGGGGGTGGAAGACGATGACATGAACATCATGTGCCTGGGCGGGCGGGTAACCGGAATCGCCCTGGCCTGGGAACTGGCTCAGACTTTTCTCAAGGCTGAATTCAAGGGGTCCGAACGGTTCCGCCGCCGGTTGGACAAGATCCGAATACTGGAAGAATAAAAAAATATTTACCTCATGTCGTCACCCGCCAGATTCGGAATCCTGAGTACATTTCTTCATATATTTAATTTCATGCCATGCTGCCGATCTCGAACGGAATGCGATAGTACACTTTGTCGAGGTTGATATCCAAGACGCGAGTTTTCCGGTGGTGGCGTCGCACCCGCCTGCCGGGCAATCATGGTCAAAGGGGCGCATTCAAAGAGAAGCCGCAGTTTTTCCCTCGGGTTTGGATCATCAGATGGGAAGAGAAAGACCTTTTCAAGGCGGTTCGGGAACTGAACCCCCGGGAACAGGCTGAGATTTTCGGCCAGAGAGAGGGAGAAGAAATCCGTCGGTGAGCCTTAATTATGGGGTGTTTGTGCGGATTTTATAAGGCTCTTTAATAATCGTCGGCTGGCATAAGATGCTGCTGAAACCAGTCGCGTGTAAGCCGAACCACTTCCTCTATAGTTCCGGGTTCCCCGAAAAGGTGGATAGCCCCTGGAATGATCTCCAACTTCTTTTCGGATCTCAACTCTTCAAGTGCTTCCCTGTTCAACGAAATTACCGGTTCATCCCTGCCCCCCACGATAAGTAGAGTGGGGACGGTCACTTCCCCGAGATCTCCATTGCCAGATGACTCGCCCGCTCCGGGAGACAACTGCCCTGACGGTTTCGGATCTTTTCGCTGTTGCCATGAGTGCTGCCGCGGCCCCGGTGCTCGATCCGAAGATGCCGATTGAGAAATTTTTCGTCTCGGGCTGATGGGCTATCCAGTCGGTTGCGGCAACGACGCGTCGTGTCAAAAAATCGATATTAAAACGAAGTTATCCCGTCCTCAAATCGATATTTTCCTCTTCCGCCGTGAGCAGATCGATGAGAAGCGTTGCGAGTCCCCCCTCATTTAGCCCCTGTGCAACAAAACGGTTTCTCGGACTGAACCGGCTGCTTCCGCTGCCGTGTGCGAAAAGAACGATACCACTGGCCTCCTGGGGAATGATGAGGTTTCCTTCAAGGCTGACCGAGTCCGCCGACACCTGAACATGTGTTTTAAAATCTTCAAAAGCAGTTGCAGTATTTCCCTCCTTTACAAAGCCCCCTACCCCACTCCGTGGATTTGCCCCGAGGCTTTCCCGAGCAGTGAGCGCACCTCCTCGTCAGTCGTCTGCCTGAAATCCTCATACCACTCACCGAGAGCCCGGAAATGCTCCGGTGTAGTCGCACAAATGATTTCGTCCACTTCGTTCTCAAATTTCTGGCAGGTTTCCCGCGGGGCAGTAGGGACAGCTACGACGATACGTTCCGGCCTCTGTGACCGAATTGCGACCACGGCTGCACGCATCGTTGTGCCTGTTGCCAGGCCGTCATCGACAAGAATGATCGTTTGATCCCGCAGGACTGGCATCGGCCGATCCCCCCGGTAAACATGTTCCCGCCTTGCGAGCTCCTGTTGCTCGCGGGCGGCGACCCTTTCTATTTCGTCCTGCCGGATAACAAGAAGTTTCACCACATCTTCATTGAGCACGCGTATGCCCCCGGATGCGATAGCGCCCATTGCGAGTTCTTCTTGTCCTGGAGAACCGAGCTTCCGCACCAGAAAGATATCCAGAGGCACATCAAGCGCTTTTGCGACTTCATTACCCACAGGGACGCCACCGCGCGGGAGCGCCAGTACGATCACATTCCTGCGGCCGGCGTAATGAATAAGCCGTTGTGCAAGCTTTCGCCCTGCGTCGGTTCTATCTTTGAATAATGAATATTCCACTTTTACACCTCCATGCAGAACGAGCGCCACTGCACGTTGATCAAAATGGAACTGTAATTTAACCACGAAGCAGGTGTAGGCAAGGGCAGTGGACCTATTTCATCCTTGGTGGATACAATCACTTCCATTGCTGCTGCATGGGTTAACCCCACTGAAGCGTCAAGTTGCCCTCCTGGTCTAAATCCAAACGCGTTCCCAAAGCGCTTCCCTCACGGTTCAAAACATGCCTCAACCACATTGCATCACTTGTAGATGTTCTGTTCACCTTGAAGTTCCTGATCCGGGTCGGTGTCATCCTCAAACGGACGAGTTTTCCGGTGAACAGATCCACAGTTGGGAAATACATCAGGCCGAGATCGCCTCTGAACTCCTCGTATCCCCGAATTCCTTCGTAGTCATTCATGAAATCATCCCGGCTTTTGAATCCACAGCGCGAAGTTTGGCGAAAACGTCGCAAAGGCATATGCCACAAGAAAGGCCATAGGTTAACGCGATGACCCAAAGATCAATCAGGCGAGCGTCATGTGTGGCGTATCGTCCATCTCGGCATTTCGGGCCGGGAGCCAACTTCACCGGAAGCTCTCAAACTTCAGGAAATACTCTTTACCTCAATTGACTGATGACTGAGAAAAGGCTAACCAGGGTTTGGAGCGGACGGCGGTTAACATGAGGAGGCTGATGTGAAGTTCGTGGAACGCCGCGCCGCTCAAACCCACGTTGCAGACTTCTGGCCAGCCTCATTGGTATTGCGGATGCTTTTCAAAGATGCACTTTGGACCTGGAATGTTGGATTTTGTGCAGGACCTGATATTTTGCGGTCAATAAAAAATACTCCTTTTTATATTTTTCCGTGAAACCGATGCTCTTAGACATATGATGTCTTTGGCAACTTGAAGTACTTCAACCTGCTCTCTGTTTCAATTCAATCATAACATCCTTGAATTTAATAATTTTTCCCAGAATGCAGCGAAGGTTTACTATGAAAATATTTATTCTGTTCTGTTTTTTAATTATCACCAACCCGATTCCCATCGCAGCTGATGAGCTTTATACCTTTCCAGATTTGTATGAACATAGAACCCATCTCAAAATAAACTAGAAATTTTTTAAAAAAAATATAGACATAACATCTTGATTATGCAATATAATTAGGATGGACATAACAACTGAACAATGGAATCGGATAGAGTCAATAATCAGATCTTCAACGCCACCCAAAGACAAAAGGGGGCGGCCGCCACGTGATGCGCGGGAGGTCTTAAATGGAGTTTTATGGATATTGCGAACAGGAGCCCCTTGGAAAGATTTGCCGTCGCGGTATCCGCCATACCAGACCTGCCATAGGCGATTCCAGAACTGGGTTCGCCAGGGCGTCTTCAGGCGCATCGTCGAAGAGCTGGCCAAAGACCTATATGAACGAGGTGAAATAGACATCCGCGAGGCGTTCATAGACGGTACTTTCGCACCGGCAAAAAAAGGGGTCTTGCTGTTGGCAAAACAAAACGCGGCAAAGGCACCAAGATCATGGCGATTGCAGACGCTTCTGGTATTCCTGTCGCCGCTT